>WLWD01002867.1_pt1 | contig 54510 bp, 47 predicted proteins | sample 6712731 | NCBI WGS metagenome assembly WLWD01 (sample SAMN12718690, study PRJNA576275) | sponge metagenome | isolation source: marine sponge | host: Mycale hentscheli | place: New Zealand: South Island, Marlborough, Capsize Point | collected 2014-11-01 | reverse complement strand
ACCGCATTGTAACTCTTGTAGACGCCATCTTCCAAAAAATGACTTTGAAAAAAAATATTTTTTTGCATAGTTACCGGGGTCACACGACACGCTCACTTTTTTCCTATGATGTAATAAGCATTACCTAAGACTGTACGTAATAGGGAGGTCCCCAGTTGAACTGGCGATTATATAAAAAATGGAGAAGACAGTAAGTCAAACCGCAAAGTCTTGGTCGGCAAAGAAGCGGTTGTTTCAATGTGTTATGGAAGGCTACTGAGCTCAAGCAATTTTTTGCTGCTTCTACAAAGCTCTGGAGATGACTGGATCCATAAATGAAGCTGCTGTGAAGAAGGTAACTTTTTTTAAAATTCGACGGAGAACCGATGTTTTTTAAAAATAACTAATTAAATTAACGCAACTGCTGTGAGGTACTGTCGAAGCAGTCCTGGCTGAAAGCTATTTTAGATGCTTCTCCAATGCATTGGGCACCTGTGTATGCAATCTGAAGGTTCTAGCTATAAAGTAACTATTTTTTTAAATTCATAGAAGCCAACCGGTCTTCACCCGCTTTTAAGCGGGATTGGGAACGAAAGGGTTAAGTAAATACTGTTGCGCACGGCTTATAACCATGACAAAGAGCGCATTGACTTACCACCACCACTAACTCGAATAGAAATGGAAGTCCCTTAAGTTTTCACGTTTTAACTGCACCCGCAAAAGAATTCAAAACGGTAAACAATTCAATTTCTAGGGTGATATGGGTACTGATCGATAAACGAGAGGATTCTGTTTAGTGCAATTTGGGATGGAGTCGACCACATAACTAACACAAAAACGCGAGGGTCAAAGTACAAAATGATATACGTACGTCCAAACATATATACAAATAAACTAGTGATGTGCTTGAGCACAAATGGCGAGCGAGCTTTAAACTACACTATTGTTAAATGATTGATTTTAACAAGTAACACTCAAGCTACTAAAATAATAGTCAAGTTTTTAAATTACGTATGCGGTAAAGGGGATTCAAAGCCATAATAACAACTCTATGCAACTGCTTGGAAGGAAAAAAACAACAACAAAACAATACAAGTTATTTAAAAGTTTTCTTTGTGATATTCTTTAGCTAATAGTGGTTGTAACACACAATGCTTTGACACAACTGGACATGCACCTACAGACTTACCTTCATGGTAGTCCAGTGGACAATGTATTTTCAAGTAAATACTGTTGCGCACGGCTTATAACCATGACAAAGAGCGCATTGACTTACCACAACCACTAACTGGAATAGAAATGGAAGTCCCTTAAGTTTTCAAGTTTTAACTGCACCCGCAAAAGAATTCAAAACGGTAAACAATTCAATTTCTAGGGTGATACGGGTACTGATCGATAAACCAGAGGATTCTGTTTAGTGCAATTTGGGATGGGGTCGACCACGTAACTAACACAAAAACGCGAGGGTCAAAGTACAAAATGACATACGTACGTCCAAACATATATACAAACTAGTGGTGTGCTTGAGCACAAATGGCGAGCGAGCCTGATAGTTAGGTAACATAAAATGTTACTATTTTAGCTTACTTCATGCAAACACTATAATAGCAGTTATGACATTTGATTTCAGCAAACAAATACAAACTCACTCTCTTACCTGATTAATGGTAACTTTTGTAGTATCAAACATCAACAATTCTGATAATCTCAATCACCAGTAACTCTTGAACAAGCTCTCAGCTACGATAAAAAATCAACCAGTTTTATTATTTGTAATTTTAGCCAACTAATATGGAATTACTACTTACCTCATTCTTGAGTATTGATAACTTCTGTAGTATCAAATTGAAGTTACTTTGACCATCTGAATTACCTTGAATTCTTGACAACAAGCTCTCACCTACAAAAACAAAAGACAATCAATTTTAGCACACAAATACAAAATTACTTTCTTACCTCATTTTATTGAGCAGTGGTAATTTTGTAGTACTAAATTTGAGTCATTCTGACTATTTGAATTTACCAGTCACTGTTGACAACAAGCTCTTAGCTAAAAAAAAAGGCCAGAGTTATTTTTGCTTATTTAGCTAACAAATATGGAATTACGTACTTACCTTAGCATCCCTCGAGTAGTAATACTTTATGTGCTTACATACGCTTTTCAGAAGTAGTGATAGCTCTCATAGTACTGACTACAGGTGGCTCTTGACAACTAACAAGCCGCACTTAGCCGGAAAAAAGGCGAAGTTTGAATTTAAATCTGGTAAAGGGTCTTCAATGCCATAGTAACCGGTCGAATCAACTTTTTGTTTCTTGAAAAGCAATCATTTTCGAAGGAATTTTCTCACACTTTGGAGCTTAAGTATAAAGTAAGGCTTGCTTAATGCTGTAGTGTCAGAATAAACTGGGTTTAAGCCTAAAAAGCCGTGTTTTTTAAAGAAAAAAGTTCCCTGCGCGCGCGTTTAAAGGGCATACGTACAATCCATACATACATACATATATACATATATACATATAACATATACCCGATTTTGCATTATCCACCCCTAATACTGTCTCGCTCGCTTCGCTCGCTCGCCAACTAGTGGTGTGCTTGAGCACAAATGGCGAGCGAGCCTGATAGTTAGGTAACAGAAAATGTTACTATTTTTAGCTTACTTCATGCAAACACTATAATAGCAGTTATAACATTTGATTTCAGCAAACAAATACAAAATCACTCTCTTACCTGATTAATGGTAACTTTTGTAGTATCAAACAACAACCATTCTGATAATCTCAATCACCAGTAACTCTTGAACAAGCTCTCAGCTACGATAAAAAAATAAACCAGTGTTATTATTTGTAATTTTAGCCAACAAATATGGAATTACTACTTACATCATTCTTGAGTATTGATAACTTCTGTAGTATCCAATTGAAGTTACTTTGACTATCTGAATTACCTCGAATTCTTGACAACAAGCTCTCACCTACAAAAACAAAAGACAATCAATTTTAGCACACAAATACAAAATTACTTTCTTACCTCATTTTCTTGAGCAGTGGTAACTTTTGTAGTACCAAATTTGAGCCATTCTGACTATTTAATATACCAGTCACTGCTGACAACAAGCTCTTAGCGACAAAAAAGTAAGGCCAGAGTTAATTTTGCATATTTAGCTAACAAATATGGAATTACGTACTTACCTCAGCTTCCCTCGAGTAGTAGTAGGTTCCTTAGCATTAATACTATGGCATTCTGACTACCAATGACTCTTGACAACCAACAAGCGGCACTCTGTATCCCCCCTAGAATGGCGAAGTTTTGAAATTAGGTCTGGAAATGGGTCGTCAATGCCATTATAGTAACCGGTCCAATACATACAAGTGGTATGCACAAATATCGAGCGAGCCTGATTTAGGTAACATAAAACTACAGTATTTTACTATGTTTTAGCTTAGTTCATGCAAACACTATAATATCAGCAAACTAATACAAAATCACTCTCTTACCTTATTAATGTTAACTTCTGTAGTATCAGACATCTGCCATTCAACTCTTGGACAAGCTCTCAGCTACGATAAAAAAAAAAAATAAACCAGTGTTATTATTTGTAATTTTAGCCAACAAATATGGAATTGCTACTTACCTCTATTTCCTGAGTATTGATAACTTCTGTAGTATCAAATTGAAGTTACTTTGACTATGTGAATTACCTCACATTCTTGACAACAAGCTCTCAGCTACAAAAACAAAAGACAATCAATGTTAGCCCACAAAAACCAAATTACTTTCTTACCTCACTTTCTGGAGCAGTAGTAACTTCCGTAGTACAAAATTTGAGCCATTCTGACTACTTGAATTTACCAGTCACTGTTGACAACAAGCTCTTAGCTACAAAAAAGAAAGGCCAGAGTTATTTTTGCATATTTAGCTAACAAATATGGAATTACGTACTTACCTCAGCTTCCCTCGAGTAGTAGTAGCTTCCTTATCATTAATACTACGGCTTTCTGACTACCAATGACTCTTGACAACCAACAATCGGCACTCCCTCCTAAAACGGAATTAAGTCTGGAAAAGGGTCTTCAATGCCATAGTAACCGGTAGAATCAACTTTTTGTTTCTTGAAAAGCAAGCGTTTTCGCAGGAATTTTCTCACACTTTAGAGCTTAAGTAAGGCTAGCTTAATGATGTAGTTTCAGAATAAACTGTGGTCAAGCCTAAAAAGCCGTGTTTTTGAGATAAAAAAAAGTTCCCCGCGCGTGCGTTTAAGAAGCATACGTACCATCCTTACATACATATATACATATATATTATCAATCCCTAATACTGTCTTGCTCGCTACGCTCGCTCACCAATAAACTAGTGATGTGCTTGAGCACAAATGGCGAGCGAGCCTAAAACTACACTATTGTTAAATGATTGATTTTTACTTCTAACACTCAAGCTACTAAGGATTCCGTTTAGTGAAGTTTGGTTGAGGTTGGAGCGAGAGGTGTTTAGATAACTGAAAAAACTGAACACCATAGGAAATGTATTAAAACTGAACACCATAGAAAATGTAATATAACTGAACACCATAGGAAATGTATTATAACTGAACACCATAGGAAATGTACCAAAAACTCTAGCTATAGCTAGCAAGGTTCTACTGCGACAATTAAAAAGAGAACTAACTTTTAAATCTTTTTTTCACACGCGAACAGTAGGATTTTCTGCGCGTTGTTTTATATTCTAGAAACACTTTACCTCATTACGTCCTTAAAAGCGCGTGCTAAAACAGAAGTTTCACGTACCCCATAGAGCCATCCCGCAGTTCTTATCAAAGAATTCTTCTGATTGGTCCCCTAGCCCTAGCCCTAGCCCTTGCGCGGCGCTATAATTGGTCACGCGCGGCGCTATAATTGGTCACATGATTTGATTAACCAATGAAATGAGTTTTTTGATAAGAACTGCGGGACTGTAGACCCCATGAACAGATAAATAAATAAACTAGTGGTGCGCTCGAATAGCGCAAATGCATGGCGAGCGAGCAGACTCTTTTTACAGAAAAATAGGACAGAAATTACATCTAACTGTAGTGCACAGTGTAACCCTTTCCATTCTCAGTTAGCATCAGAGAATCTAAAGTCTCTGATCCCAGACTAAACTAACAGAATTACCTGAATAAACTTCGAAAGCAGTGGCAAAGAAGCGCAGCTTGACAAAGACTTCACAATTGTTTCAAGAAGAGAGTAGCTGTAAACGTTTTGGTTGAAACAAAGTTGCGTCTGCAGCAGGATTCTCCGCGCTCGTTAATTGAAAAAATAATACTGAAATTGTGAACGCTTTACCTAACTTACGTAATTAGAAGCCAGGGCGAAAACAGAGGTCTCACGTACCCCATACACAGATAAATAAATAAATATAGCGAAATCTCGATTGAGTTACCCCTGATAGTGTCTCGCTCGCTTCGCTCGCTCGCCAACTAGTGGTGTGCTTGAGCACAAATGGCGAGCGAGCCTGATAGTTAGGTAACAGAAAATGTTACTATTTTTAGCTTACTTCATGCAAACACTATAATAGCAGTTATGACATTAGATTTCAGCAAACAAATACAAAATCACTCTCTTACCTGATTAATGATAACTTTTGTAGTATCAAACATCAACCATTCTGATAATCTCAATCACTAGTGAACAAGCTCTCAGCTACAATAAAAAATAAACCAGTGTTATTATTTCAACAAATATGGAATTACTACTTACCTCATTCTTGAGTAATGATAACTTCTGTAATATCAAATTGAAGTTACTTTGACCATCTGAATTACCTCGAAGTCTTGACAACAAGCTCTCAGCTACATAAACAAAAGACAAATCAATTTTAGCACACAAATACAAAATTACTTTCTTACCTCATTTTCTTGAGCCGTAGTAACTTCCATAGTACCAAATTTGAGTCATTCTGACTATTTGAATTTACCAGTCACTGTTGACAACAAGCTCTTAGCTGAGTTAACAATAACAGAATTACCTGAATAAACTTAGAAAGTAGTGGCAAAGAAGCGCAGCTTGACAAAGACTTCACAATTGTTTCAAGAAGAGAGTAGCTATAAACGTTTTGGTTGAAACAGAGTTGCGTAAGGCAGTGCAGCAGGATTCTCCGCGCTCGTTAATTGAAAAATACTGGAACTGTGAAATTACCTAACTTACGTAATTAGAAGCGCGGGCGTAAACATAGGTCTCATGTACCCCATAAACAGATAAATGTGCTTGAGTACAAATGGCGAGTGAGACTAAAGACTATAATATTTTTATATGAATGATTTTGAGTTCTAACACTGAAGCTACTGAAAATAAGGTCCAGTTTTTTAATTTAGCATACAGGGTAAAGGGATTTCAGTGCCATAATAACAACTCTCTGCAACTGCTTGAATTGAAGGGGGAAAAAAAAAAAAACAATACACGTTATTTAAAAGTTTTCTTTGTGATATTCTTTAGCTAAGTAGTGGTTGTAACACACAATGCTTTGACACAACTGGACATGCACCTACACAGACTTACCTTCTAGTCTAGTGGACAATGTATTTTCAAGTAAATACTGTTGCGCACGGCTTATAACCATGACAAAGAGCGCATTGACTTACCACCGCCACTAACTCGAATAGAAATGGAAGTCCCTTAACCCTCTCGTTCCCAAATTGTTTGGACGCGCGCGGAAAAATCTAATCTTCTACCGCGGAATAGTGCATTACCGTTTTATTTTTTTAACTCGATGCTGGCTGGGAAAACCCCATAGCAACCGTATATCACTAAATAGACCAAGAGTTTGGGATTCCCCTCATTTTTTGATTGAGAAAATTGAATAATATTTAGGCCCTCTACTATTACTTTAAAAAAAAAAATTTATTTTCCCAAAAAATTCCACTTTTCCCATCAATAATAATAATAAAAAAATAGAAATAATATTGTTTGATGTACTTTATACCAATATTATATTAGTTCAACAATAAAATAATATGTTGTTTGTTGTGTGTGGTGCTGATTGTGATCATGTAGGAGACATCTATGAGTGTCCACAAGGAACATACGCCGCCATTGGACGTCGAGCTCCACTACAAAACAATTTCATATACACAAAAACACCAACAACAAAGATATTTGTAATACAAACAACAAATTATTCATGATCCTATATAATTGCAACTTTATGATGTATTGTATGCGGTTTCATACAGGATTTTTGTTTGGGAGGGAGGGGGGGTGGGGCTCCGAGTGTACTTCGCCAGGTCCAGCATCTTCTCCTTCGTCAATGGAAGACTCTGCTCCTGTTGCCTTATCTGCGTCCTCTTCACAATCCCTCTTCACAATCCCTCTTCACAATCGGGTCGGTGACTGCATACACATCTGGTCCTAGTAGTACATTCTGGTAAAAAAAATTAAATTTTTTTGAAAATTTGAAATTGTTCAACAAACCACAACCCACTTTCAAATCTCAAAACTCAATGAAATATATATATATATTATAGCTAAACAGCTTTCTCCATCTCAATATAGCTATAAATAAGTCCTTTCCACAACAGAAGCTTGCTAGTTTTCAAGAGAAAGACAAGAGAAAGACAAGCTTACATCGATCATCTTCTTGACTTCCATTGTCAGTGTCAGAGTTGACGGGGTCTGGTCCCCAACCTTGATACAGGGCCTCCTATAGCCCTAGATGTCGTCTCCCTCTTCTCCGCTTGATCCTGAGTCGCTAGAGTCAGTATCAAGCAAGTATAAAACTTCCACAGCACTGTAACTGGTAGACGCCATCTTTCCAAATTGACTTCGAAAAAAAATTTTTTTTTGCATAGTTACCTGGATCACACGACACGCTCACTTTTTTCCTGTGATGTAATAAGCATTACCTAAGACTGTACGTAATGGGGAGGCCCCCAGTTGAACTGGCGATTTTATAAAAAAAAAAGAAGACAGTAAGTCAAACCGCAAAGTCTTGGTCGGCAAAGAAGCGGTTGTTTCAATGTGTTATGGAAGGCTACTGGGCTTAAGCAATTTTTCGCTGCTTCTACAAAGCTCTGGAGATGACTGGATCCATAAATGAAGCTGCTGTGAAGAAGGTAACTTTTTTTAAAATTCGACGGAGAACCGATGTTGTTTTTTTTTGCCGAGGAAGAAATAAACGCAACTGCCGTGAGGTACTGTCGAAGCAGCCCTGGCTGAAAGCTATTTTAGATGCTTCTCCAACGCATTGGGCACCTGTGTATGCAATCTGAAGGTTCTAGCTATAAAGTAACTATTTTAAAAAATTCGGAGAAGCCAACCGGTCTTCACCCGCTTTTAAGCGGGATTGGGAACGAAAGGGTTAAGTTTTCAAGTTTTAACTGCACCCACAAAAGAATTCAAAATGGGTAAACAATTCAATTTCTAGGGTGATACGGGTACTGATCGATAAACCAGAGGATTCTGTTTAGTGCAATTTGGGACGGGGTCGACCACGTAACTAACACAAAAACGCGAGGGTCAAAGTACAAAATGACATACGTACGTCCATATATATAAATAAATAAATAAACTAGTGGTGTGCTTGAGCACAAATGGCGAGCGAGCCTGATAGTTAGGTAACATAAAGTGTTACTATTTTTAGCTTACTTCATGCAAACTATAATAACAGTTATGAAATTTTATTTCAGCAAACAAATACAAAAACACTCACTTACCTGATTAATGGTAACTTTTGTAGTATCAAACATCAACCATTCTGATAATCTCAATCACCAGTAACTCTTGAACAAGCTCTCAGCTACGATAAAAATAAACTAGTGTTATTATTTGTAATTTTAGCCAACATATATGGAATTACTACTTACCTCATTCTTGAGTATTGATAACTTCTGTAGTATCAAATTGAAGTTACTTTGACCATCTGAATTACCTTGAATTCTTGACAACAAGCTCTCACCTACTAAAACAAAAGACAATCAATTTTAGCACACTAATACAAAATTACTTTCTTACCTCATTTTCTTGAGCAGTGGTAACTTTTGTAGTACCAAATTTGAGTCATTCTGACTATTTGAATTTACCAGTCACTGTTGACAACAAGCTCTTAGCTATAAAAGAAAGGCCAGAGTTATTTTTGCTTATTTAGCTAACAATAATATGGAATTAAGTACTTACCTCAGCATCCCTGGAGTAGTAGTAGCTTCCTTAGCATTAATACTTTATGTGCTTACATACGCTTTTCAGAAGTAGTGATAGCTCTCTTAGTACAGACTACAGGTGGCTCTTGACAACTAACAAGCCGCACTTAGCCGTAAAAAAGGCGAAGTTTTGAATATAAATCTGGTAAAGGGTCTTCAATGCCATAGTAACCGGTCGAATCAACTTTTTGTTTCTTGAAAAGCAAGCATTTTCGCAGTAATTTTCTCACACTTTGGAGCTTAAGTATAAAGTAAGGCTTGCTTAATGCTGTAGTTTCAGAATAAACTGGGGTCAAACCTAAAAAGCCGTGTTTTTTTTAAGAACAAAGTTCCCCGCGCGCGCGTTTAAAGGGCATACGTACAATCCATACATACATACATATAATACATATATACATATAACACTAGTGGTGTGCTTGAGCACAAATGGCGAGCGAGCCTGATAGTTAGGTAACATAAAAGTATTGTTACTATGTTTTAGCTTAGTTCATGCAAACACTATAATAGCAGTTATGACCTTTTATTTCAGCAAACAAGTACAAAATCACTCTCTTACCTGATTAATGATAACTTTTGTAGTATCAAACATCTGCCATTCTGATAATCTCAATCACCAGTATCTCTTGAACAAGCTTTCAGCTACGATAAAAAATAAACCAGTGTTATTATTTGTAATTTTAGCCAACAAATATGGAATTACTACTTACCTCATTCTTGAGTATTGATAACTTCTGTAGTATCATTGAAGTTACTTTGGCCATCTGAATTACCTTGAATTCTTGACAACAAGCTCCTCACCTACAAAAACAAAGACAATCAATTTTAGCACACGAATACAAATTACTTTCTTACCTCATTTTCTTGAGCAGTGGTAACTTTTGTAGTACCAAATTTGAGTCCTTCTGACTATTTGAATTTACCAGTCACTGTTGACAACAAGCTCTTAGATATAAAAAAGAAAGGCCAGAGTTATTTTGCATATTTAGCTAACAAATATTTGCGTACTTACCTCGGCATCCCTCGAGTAGTAGTAGCTTCCTTAGCATTAATACTTTATGTGCTTACATACGCTTTTCAGAAGTAATGATAGCTCTCTTAGTACTGACTACAGGTGGCTCTTGACAACTAGTAACAAGCCGCACTTAGCCGGAAAAAAGGCGAAGTTTTGAATTTAAATCTGGTAAAGGGTCTTCAATGTCATAGTAACCGATCGAATCAACTGTTTGTTTCTTGAAAAGCAAGCGTTTTCGCAGGAATTTTCTCACACTTTGGAGCTTAAGTATAAAGTAAGGCTTGCTTAATGCTGTAGTTTCAGAATAAACTGGGGTCAAGCCTAAAAAGCCGTGTTTTTTGAAGAAAAATATTCCCCGCGCGCGCGTTTAAAGGGCATACGTACAATCCATACATACATACATATATATATATACATATATATATAACATACATGTACCCGATTTTGCATTGTCCACCCCTAATACTGTCTCGCTCGCTTCGCTCGCTCGCCAATAATACCCGATTTTGCATTATCCACCCCTAATACTGTCTCGCTCGCTACGCTCGCTCGCCAATAAATATAGCGAAATCTCGATTGAGTTACCCCTGATAGTGTCTAGCTAGCTTCGCTCGCTCGCCAATAAATAAATAAATAAATAAATTTATCATGTACTGAACTCAAGTACTCCCATAGAGATTAATACAAATGAAACTACTCCAATATTTTCCCATATTGCGTCCCCTTGGGCATTCTAACAAGTGTTATTGAGTCCCCTTAGGCTAATTTTATATTTTTAGGTTTTTTGTTAAATCTTAATTATAATAAATTAATTTGATATATCTGTCTGTTGCTATGTAGGTATGTATGAATTGTAAATCACTTCATTTGTGGTTGTGTGTCATTAGGTGTAGCGGACATTGTGGTGAAACTTTGTGTTTGTGTTGCTGTAGGAAAACCGATATTTATTGTACAATTGGTGATTGCTGCTCCAGCAAAGAAGGACTGAGCACTTATATCTTGGTTCATAGTACCACTCTATGGTGTTGTAGGGTATGAAGAAGATGGATTCGTTTCAGACTTTTTGTATGAGCTCAAGACATGAGACATTTCCTTTTGCTGTTGTAATGATGCTTTTTTATAGCTATTTAGACTTTGTAGATTTTTATGCCCAGTTAGTTGGATTATCTGTGTTTATGGTACACTATTCTTGGTAAGACATGTAACCATTGTTTTCGAGCTGAATGATTTGTTTTTCGAGCTGAATGATTTGTTTTTTCCCCAGACAATCCAACACTTGCAGCCATCCTTTTCATTATTGTATTGATTCTATCCTTCCCCATCTTCTGTTTTTTGTACAAAATGTCATCATTGGAGTTATTGTAGTTCACAGCCAGATAAAATGGGGGTTCCGATTTGCACATTTCAACTGGACGCTTTTGAAGAAACTTTTCAAAAATACGTAAGGGACACGTAGAGATACTGTTGGGAGTGGTCCACAAACATTTCATCGTCCAAACACACAGAAGAAGATGCTTCTTCTACGTGCTTAGTTTCCTCCGTTTGCCCGTTAGTATAGACTGGATTAGCAACAGTTGGTTCTATAGGGAGTTTCTGTAGATATTCAAATTGTTTCTCAATCATTTCAAGAACTTCGTCATCAAAAAAATCCTGTAATGAAATATCTTCAGCCATAACAACGTTAACTTACTGGTTTAGCTCCAGAAAAATTGTCGTTGCTAAGATTAAGTTTCCGCATGCGTACATGATAAATATGTTATACTTGAATACGCGAAATATCACTCGTCTGATCGATGTATTGGCACTCGTCCCAATACATCCGACAGACTCGTGATATTTTGCAGTATTCTAAGTATATATATAGAGAAATCTCGACTGCGTCCCTGAGAGTGTCTAGCTGGCTTCGCTCGCTCGCCAATAAATAAATAAATAAATGTAGCGAAATCTCGATTGCGTTAACCCTGAGAGTGTCTCGCTCGTTTCGCTTGCTCGCTAATAACATATACCCGATTTTGCATTATCTACCCCTAATACTGTCTCGCTCGCTTCGCTCGCTCGCCAATAAATAAACAAACATCCCCGATTTTCAATTGTGTTACCCCTGTAAGTGTCTCGCTCGCCAAATACTGTCCCTCATGTAAAGTTGTTGAGAATTTGTCATGCACACACTTGCCCATATGTGCAAACAATACATAAGCAGTGAATGTGCGACTAAAATGTTATTATAGCCTGCTGTTGCTTTTGTTAATATAGTCACATCTTATGATATACTGTATGCTAGATTTATTTTACATTTCTCCCCTCTTTCAGGACTTGCATATTTACAGAAAACTTGGTGTATTAAGGTAATCTGACAATAGCATGCTAATAGCAAACATGGCTGAGCCTCTTAAAATTTTGGGGGTAGCTATGATGGGGTGGGGGTGGGATGGGCGGGGGATGCCTAAAATTTAAAGTTAAAATTTTTCTTGCTTCCAGCAGTACAAACAGCACAAAGTGCCATTTAGCCTATTTGCAATTAAGGGTCATTTTATTCCTGAGGCCAAAAACATAGCAAGATGCGTAAAAGTCACTGCAACATCCTATTACAAAGTGAATGTATCAATATGTTGGAGATGGTCCAACTTATTGTTACTAGCTATGCTACTCTACCGCTACGCCCACTAGAGACAATTCTACTTAAGATAGAATACTGACAATTTCACATGGCCATGAACGAGACAGCACGTGATGACAAGTCGGTAAGGGATGATATGATATAGAAATAAGTATGAGGCAAAAGGACGACAAACAGTTAAGTTCTGTACGCCACATCACTCCCCTCCCAGTGAGCTAGTGAACGTAATCACTGAACTTCGCTGGCCAATGTACGTGACGACCAGATCGAGTTGACCGAGGGGGTGGTGCTTGCTCGATGGGAGTTGAGGAAGCTGAAGGAGGGGCTGGATCTGAAGATGAAGAGGATCGTGCTGGAGAACGAGAGGCAGGAAGAGATGCGGAAGATGGATTCGGATTGTCCATATATGCCGGTTTTAAGCGGTCAAGTGAGACAGTATTAGTCTTGCCGTTGACTTCTAAGGTGAAGAACTTGTTCGACCGATCCACTACTTTATAGGGGCCATCATATGGCTGCTGAAGTGGCCGCTTGACTGCATCTCGTCTGACGAACACATGGGTGCATGTCTTCAGGGCTTCATTGACATACGTAGTTCGTTGGGAATGATGATGCGGTGATGAAGAGGTGACACGTCGCATGGCTTCCTTGAGCTTAGTAACGTAGTCAGCTGGACTTTCGTGAGGAAGAGATGTCGTTGGGCTGACAAATTCGCCGGGAAGACGCAAGGTAAGACCATAAACAAGCTCAGCAGTGGTACAGTGCAGGTCTTCCTTCAGGGAAGTGCAAATCCCTAATAGCACGAGGGATAGAGCGTCCATCCACTGCTCCGGGTGAGGTTGAGCCTTGAGGGAGGCTTTCAATTGCCTGTGGAATCGCTCTACGAGACCGTTTGCAATAGGGTGTTATGCCGTAGTACGAATACGTTTCGTTCCAAGAAGCTGCATCAAGTTAGTCCACAGTGTTAACTCAAATTGACATCCACGGTCTGTAGTAATAGTGGAGGGAGTTCCGAACCGTGAGATCCATCCATGGACAAACACACGAGCTACTGTATCAGCAGTGATGTCCGCTATTGGAATGACTTCCAGCCACCTGGTAAAGCGATCAATGCAGGTGAGCAAGTACGTGTAGCCACGAGACGGTGGAAGAGGACCTACGATATCAACGTGAATCTTGTCAAAGCGGGCTGCAGCATTTGGGAATGCAACCAACGGTGTGACTGTATGCCGCTGAACCTTGGCGCGTTGGCACCTGAGACAGTTGCGAGTCCATTGACGAATGTCGGCGTTGATGCGAGGCCAAACGTAACGTGCGGTCACTAGGCGTTGAGTAGCGCGAATGCCAGGGTGAAAGAGTGAGTGAAGGGACTCAAACACAGCACGTCGGAAGGCTACGGGTACCAAAGGACGGGCAACACCTGTTGACGTGTCGCACAGAATTGTCGAGTCAGACACTGCTAGGGGCATTGACGCGAGTGTGAGAGAGGAAGAAGAACGCATCTGGAGGACATCAGGGTCAGATTCCTGAGCGGCTGCCATCGCTCGGAAATCGGTCACTGGAGGTGAATCAGACAATACCGCATTAGCTTCCACACGTGATAGGGCATCAGCTGGGACGTTGTCGTTGCCTTTGACATGTCTGATGTCCGAGGTAAACTGAGCGATGAAGTCCAAATGTCGTGCTTGATGTGGAGAGTGCTTGCTAGAAAGAGTGTGGATAGCATACACAAGTGGCTTATGATCAGTTAAGCTGTGGAATTCTCGTCCTTCAACAAAATATCGGAAGTGCTTCACCGCGAGATAGGCAGCCAAGAGCTCTCGATCGAAAGTGCTATATCTAGTTTTCAGCTGGCTTAAGTGGTTTCGAGAAGTAAGCGATAGGACACCAGCGTCCATGGAGAAACTGCTGTAGAACAGCACCAACGGCTACGTCTGATGCGTCTGACATAATGGAAGTCGGGGCGTCCGAAGCAGGGTGTATTAAGAGACTAGCGTCAGCAAGAGCTGCTTTAGTAGCAGTGAAAGAAGAGAGGGCTTCGCTTGTCCAGGTAAGTTCCCTAGACTTTTGCTTCTTAAAAATGAAGATTAGTATGATATGAAATGTCATGGAGGATCGCAGATGGAGGTTCGTCATAATTTACACCTGTGGAGTGAATGCTCAGCCTCAAAGTATTATTTAACCTATGATGAAAAGTTTAAATATTTGAGAGCACAATCGTAGAGCCTTAGTGTAGTAGATTAGTATGAATAACATTAGCTGTATGCTCATGAGAGGTCATTGAGAGATTTAGTAATCCAGATTTTTAGAAGCCTGTTTCACTATACAATACTTTATTGACGAATTGTGACTAACTGTCGGCAGAAGTTTCTTTTTTTTTTCTATGAATGAACAACCTCATGCTCCATATAATGTAATTTTGAAATATTTTTTATCGACAAACCTTTAAAAAAAATATCATTATCACTATTCATCATTAATACAGCCAGGACCCCAACCTTTAAAATTTCTAGCTCTAGGCCCCCATCTTGCCAACTGCATGAAGTTCCCATAATTTTTTTCTGAAATGGCATAGTATGAAGAGTGAGGGAACGCATAAGCAACGTCACACAGCAAGCAATGACTTTGTCAATAATTGTTTTCAACCCATATTCATTCCAGATTCGAGCTCACGGGCCTATTTAGGTCAGATGGGAAGAGACCAATGGTGTGACACAACCTTTTAAAAAGTTTGGATATTTGCTGGTGTGGGATGCGACCTGCTCTGGCTTACTAGCAGTGTTGTTTTGGTTTAGAGATTCCAGATTTTCTTAGTTTTAGTTATTTATACTAAAAATTATCTTGAATGCTTAGTTTTAGTTTTTTCCCAAATTCTCCATGAAGATTTAGTTAGTTTTTAGTTTTTCTTCAATACCATGTAGAAGATTTAGTTATTATACTATACTAACGAGACTCCTTTAAAGAAAGTAGTACTGGTGGTTTTCCCAATTAACTTTTAAAAAATAGCATATTTCTATGAAATCTTAGGTATTATAAATAAAGTATGATATATTTTATATAGTTAGTGAACAGGTACGGGTGGTTCGTCGAGCTCTAGAAGGACCAGGCTATTCACTTAAGATGACGCGGGCTTAAGCTACACTCAACCGCTGGCGCAAGCTTGCAGTCTTGTGTAGTAGAGCATAAAGCGCATACTCTCTAACGATTGTATTTGCCAGAGTTCTAAGAGGTGAACAACCCTTTATCAATAAGAAACAGCAACTTAAATACACAACAAAGGGATGCGGGGAACTGTGGGTCAAAACAAATATGAATATAATTAAGGATGGAAGGAAAAGGACGACATAGGAAATGGAATACGGAATGGAAAGGGATCACACAAGGATAAGTTCAATATGGAATGTTCGCAGTCTGTGTGGGATCGGCTACTCTGTTGACTCTGTCTGGGCAGGAGTCCCAGACAGTTAGAGAATAATTACTTGATGGCAATTAATACCTTCATTTAATAATGACATAATTCAAGGTGAATTGTTTACAATAAAAATTGCTTAGTTTTAGTAAAATACCCCAAAACTAAGGGATTTTGGTTTTAGTTTTAGTTAACTAAAACAACACTACACTAGAAGCCTCATGCACAGCTCATGCTGCCAGCATGTTGAGGAACGTTGAAGAAGCTGTAGATGAGAAGAAGATAAAAAATATTGGATTTCTGAAAGGTTATGTGTTGGGAATCATATCTATTGAGCCTGGAACCAATCATCCCAATAAACTAGAACTATAAGTCAATCAGTTTATGTTGCAAGCTTTGTCTTTCAAGCCTAACTTTTGTATTAGTTAAGTAGAATATAAGCCCTACAAGTACAGATATATAGTTTGTTAGTTTTTTATGATTTGTATAAGCTACTGTTCATAAGCAAGTTATATTAAAATCACTTGCTGGACATCCATCAGAAATGGGGAATTTTGTGAAACTGAGAATATTTAATTTCACACCTATGAATATTAAACTTGGACCAACATTATTTCATAGGTGCAATAACTCTAGCATATCTACAGGTAGCTAATCTGGGGTGTAAAATCACTTTGTGGCATTAATTTTTAAATTAGACTTAAATTTTATGTGTTATATACTTTTATGGACTTGCTAGCTAGCTATTTGGTGTATTAATTAAATAGGTATTTTGATTCTGTTGGTAATTTGTAGCTAGTAGCCAGAGTTAGCACTTGCACTTCCATACAATTTTGAGTCTGTATTGGGCATCTTTCAACATCATACAGAACTTGTTGAAGATAAGGTATGTCAGATACAGTAAGAAGCTGAAAAAGTTGCTCTTTGATGATGATTTGGCTTTGTTTAATCAGCAGATTGGGTCATAAACTGGCCATACTATGTGTTCAAAGCTTTCTATTGGGTGCACAAATGTTCATGATTTGTTATTCATCCCTTGTATGAGATTATTCAGACTGCAATTTAGTGTGATCAAAACTACTCTAGTATTTGCAGTTGATTTCTTGGAATGCAGAAATGCGTTGTACCATTAAGCTAGTAGCTATCACTCCGTGTTAGAGCATATTAAGTGTTCTCCCTTGATTCAACACCTCTATTTTATATGTTCTTTATTTTCTTTCCTTCTATGGCTGCAACTTCTCACGAAGTAAAATGCATGAAAATTTGGTACAAAGTTTCATATGTCCCACTAGATCAGGACCTGCCCACAATTCACACCTGGTGACCACAAATAGAAGTTAGCTACCCAGGTTGGTTTTACTTTGTTTGTTTTTTGTTTTTCTATTTCTACGAATGCATTTTTGTCCAAAAAAATTATTATCAGACTGCATAGCTACACACCATCACTTAATACCATTGTTATGAAAACACGATTTTTTTTTATTGTACAGTAGGATGTCCATTATCTGAACATTTCAGTTACCTGAACACCTCTCTGTCCCAACGTGTCTGGATAACTGACAGTCTACTGTATAGCTAACAAAAAAAAATGTTATTTTTAATATTATTTTGACACACATGAATTGAATGCACTGTTTAATAAACCCTCCTAGCAACAATAAATTAGGAAAATAGCTAATAGTGTGAAATTGTACAGCTTCATCAGTGTTTTTTTGTTTGTTTGTTTTTTTACCAGTGCAACCTCTGATAATCACCTTTCTAACAGATTCCTGAACTGAAAAGCTGGCTCCAAATGGTTCTCAGTTTAGGACCACTTTATACCTCTTTCACCCTACATTCATTCCATTGCATTACTCTACTTCATCTAGGGTCTGTCCAAATTCAGGTCAAGCAAGGACAAGTATTCAAGACCAGCCAATTCAAACTCATTTAGCACCAATTTTATTCTTTCCTCTGTATGTCCTTCTGGTTCCGTCTGCACTGAGAGCAGATGTGCACAAACCTACAATCTAGTGGTGAGCATCTGTCCCGGGATGCAGTCATCATCAGTGAACATATTGATAATGGAAATTCTTTAGGAAATGTGATAAAAACAAAACACACAATTATTGCCAGTATAAATTAATCCTGCGGCTCCATCCTACCCCAACGTCACCTCGCCCTCCAACACGGCCCGTCCATGCTGGCAGCTCGGTGCCACACTGACTCTACCCTTATTAACTAATTTATTCCACTCTAACCCTCCCCCTCATTCCTTATTTATTCCCTCTATGTCTATCTATTTCTTATTCAATTCCTCCCTATCTAATTCCGCAGCTATCTTGCTGAGTGGTTCGGCCAAGGTGGTCGCCGGAAGCCCCACCCCCGGGCCAACCTGTGCTGGCTCGGGGCAATTATATGGGGTGGGGCAGATGCCCCATTTAATCCCGCCACAGGAGGTACGACCAAGCCCCCGGGCCAGGTCACAGCTGGAGGGGCAAGGGGAGGGCCTCCGGCCGCCCAGATCTAGCCGAATTACCAACCCAAGATCCAAATGACAACAATATTCATGATGCATTAGGGAGGTAGATAGCAAAGTCACACAACAAATGAAGGTGACAACAGTAATACAAACGAGAAAAACAGGAACGAAACAAATTATAACCACAACATGGCTGAGTATGTAGCTAACTGCTGCCGAGGAATCCGTACATATTCTAAGTACGCCAGGCTCTTCCAACGGCCTAGAGTCTTGATAGTAGAGTCCTCCATTCCACGGGCAGCAGCTGTTGTGGCCGCCCCTATCCGGAAACTATGACCGGCATAGCTAGCAGCCTGGACTCCAGCAGACTCCAAATCCTGATGCCTCTGGCGAGTTAATGGCCGGCCATCACAGTATGCAAACAGGGGGCCAGCATGACTGCCTCGCACTAGCAAGTAGGCGAGCATAGCCGACACTGGACAGAGATCTGAGGAGACTCTCCCAATGAACAAAGTGATCCCCTGGCGAAAGGGATCGGTCTTTGATGCCTTCAACTTGACGCTGAGCATTGTTGGGGAGGCTGGATCATCTACTCCCACATCACCCCATGCCAGGTGGACAGTAGGATCAAAACTGGAGTCATTTGGCACTGTTAACTCACCAGCCCTCATGAACCCAAAAAATGCCAAGCAGCAAGCTGCCCATAACATTATACAATCAGGATCGGCTGCCCGACTATTCCAAGCTACTTTGATTTGACGCACTAGGTGTGGGGTGATTGGAAGACGCTCCCGACCCGAGGCACCATCTCCACCCTGGGACCGTTTCACTCCTCTGAGAACATAATGCAGTCGAGGTAGTGATGGTAAAAAAGGGTCCCCTAAGCCCTCTTCTATTATGTAAGTGACGAACTCCCGCCATGTATGATTTAATGGTTCGATACTGTAACCCCTCACTAGCCATTTGTGCCACAAACTTGCACAAAACTTCCTCCCTGGCTGGCACGGCTACCAATCCAGCTAGCGAACAGAATTTCAAGTAGCGTCGTTGACCACAGGCATAAGCTTTAATTGTTGATGGGGCCAGGCACTCTATAAAGAGCGACCGAACAAGGCGATCCAGTCGACCTTGGTCCAGTCTGGCGTTCCCAGAACTAGGCACTGTAGGAGATTGTCGGGAATCACAGTAGGCATCATGCTGGTGCCTGGGACGAGCCTCTGGAAAGATGGAAAAGCATTTCGAGATAAAGCATCGGCTGCCCCATTCAGTGAGCCTGAGATATGTCTGCAAACTAAGGATATCCCCCACCTGGCCAAGAAGAACGACAAGCATCGCATGAGATGCATCGCTCTGTCCATTTTACTCCGGCCAGAGTTAACAATGGCCACGATTGCGGCATTGTCACAAAGGCACAGCACAGTGCTACCTTCCCACACACTGCCCCATACAGCTGCTCCCACAACTATGGGAAGTAACTCTTTGGCCGTGATGTGGATCCCGTCCCAACTGCCTGGCCACTGCAGCTGAAACCACTCGCCATTAGACGTGAATGCCCCACAACCCCAAGACCCAGAGGCATCTGAGGTGAGTGTCACCTGGGGTTTTTGGTGTCCGAGGCTGGACCTAGGACATGCACCATTCCAAATTGGCAGAAAACAACTCCACCATCTAAGGTCAGAGCGGAAGCCAGCATTCAAGCTCACTTTATAATGCAGCTCGTGAACACATTTTGAAAGTTCGATCATCCGCCGCAGAAAAGACCTCCCTGGCTTGATTACGGAATGCTGGAGCAACCCAATTATAGACAGGAGCTCCCGCTTTGTACAAGATTTGCGACCCTCCCACCGGAGAATCTCCCGCCTGAGTCGATCCAACTTAGGAGCGGGAAGCAGCACAGATGTGTAATGAAGGCTACACAGGCTCGGCTCAATCCCATCGTTCACACTGCCTCCTTTTGGTGAGGACAGGTCAACAATGAGCCTCCATTTGCCGGGCTGGTGTCCCTTGGGAACCAAACTGAACCTATTCACTTGCACTGTGTTGGCGAACTCCAGATCGACTGGGCCAAACACTCTGCCAGCATGAAGCTCCGCCTCCAGAAATGAACTAATGACTTCAGGGCGCACAGTGGCTGACTGCATGTTGGTCACTGCACTTCTGCAAGTCGACATGCAACAGCAATAACCAAAATGCGGAAACCTTCACGAATGCCCTGGAGTAAATAGGCAGAGTAAGCCTTGTCGGGATGATTGGATAGACACTGATCCCACTCGCTCTCCACCATAGGGCACTGGATGTGGCTCCACCCATCAACACTGGGTGGAACTCATTGCACGTCTGCTGGCCAGAGTCAAGGTCGGCAGTGTATCGGTACATGCTGCAAACTGTCCCTACGTCACACAGACAACCACATGGAATAACATAGGGTACATAGACCCATACAGTTTGTCTAAAGGCAGATATTGGAGATTCCAAGCTGCAGCTGACAAACAAGGGAGGCATCGCTCATCAAGCCGACACCTACTACAGCATCCTGGTGCTCACCGCTCCCAGGTCACAAACGACTGTCCAGACTGTTTCTCACTGCTCCCAGTCTAACACCCCTACCCCATACAATTAACCCTATCCCACTAAGTTTCCCAAGTTTAGCAACCACTCCCATTATTACCAGCCCCATGTAATACAACCTCCTAGAATACCACCCAATATGATTACCCTTACCCAATTTCCAGAGGAATAGAAACCAGCAAATCATGTATGTACAATACAGAGCAGAGTAAATAAGACATACATTGCAAATATAACAGTTCGGCATAGCCACTGAAGGATAATTTGGTTCAGCAATGGAAGTCACTGACTAGCTGCCGGTGACGGCTGCCCCTCACCAGCTGAAGTACATGCTGACTTCCGATGACCTCCTCCACAATGAGAGCACACGTGTTGGTAGCGGCATGGCGTGGAAGCACACACCCTCCCATCATTCCAAGCAAAACACACCATTAATTTCCTCTTCTTCCCTTTAGGAAGACTTGTACCCTCTGAGGGAGGAGGTTGCGTGGATTTCAGGCATCCAGCCAACAGGATGGCCTTAGTATATAAAGCCTGGTCCATCCGACCAAATTCAGTTTTTTCCAGTGAAGGCCACTGCTGGTGAAAGCGGCTGTCATAGGTCCGCCACCAGTCCCCGTGGTCCTCCCCGGACAACATTATGGCCAAGTAGGCCCACAGCCTTGTCTGGGTGGGCCTTTGCAACTATGCCAGCAAAGTGACATAACGACCGGACCCAGGTCAAGAGGTCAGGGACTGGACGCAGCTTATGAGAGGGAGTCGGCTTGCTCTCCTCCCCTTCCAAGGAGCGTCTCAACTCCAACTCTAAATGTTCTTCAGATAGCTCGGCCATGTCGATGTAGTCGCCACACAACACTTGACGTACCAGCCTGGAAGAAACCACAGGAAGGGTCTCACCCAACTGAAACTTCTGTGGGCTACTACTGGGCCCAGCCACCTCACGAGACGAACCAGCACTTGATGAGTCCCGGCCTCCTGGCCCCACTGGGCCAGGCTCTGTCCCAATTGTAGGAAGGCCCAAGTCCTTCACTTTACTGGCATCAAACACTCCCAGAGTTGAACCTACCAGTGACACATACACCAGGCAGGTCAACCACAAACAAAAAACAACGGCCACCCCTAGAGCAATTCAGGGGGGGCTAAAATGGGTAGGGGTCACACCACCTACCTCCTAGCCAACAGTTACGTAACTGCTAACTGGTAACTCAAATAGATAGGGGTCACACCACCTACCACCACCGTTATCCCCCCCCCCCCCCCCCCCCCCCAACCAGTAATCACCCAGATTCTAGTCTACCCACCTTCAGAGGGAGCCTTGGATGTTCCAGCACCAGATGCAGCTGCTGGTCCAGCTCCCCTGGAGCTGGTCCCCCCCTCAGAGTCTCTACCACTTGCTAAGTAGCTCTCCAACCACAGCCCTAATAGTCTCCACAAGTTCAGCAGAGACAGCTGGCATGGTAGATTCCCTAGGGCTAGCCTCCTCAGGGACCACTGGACCTGAAGCCACCTCTTTTGAAGCCATTTGTGGGATTTAGCAAACTCTACAATTTAAACCACTTGGTGTTGCTTGCTCCAGGTAGGGTAGACTGACCACGAGGCAGGTCAACCTGCTTTTTCTCCCGCTCAACCTCACGTGACGCCTTGTAGCGCGCCCCCTTTCCCACCTACCCAGGTGTCCCCATATCTAAGTCGTAAGAGTTCCCACCTGGCATTAACCCCACCTAACTTGCACTTAAGTGGCCATTAACTTCCATGGACTACATAAATTGTCCAAACATGATCACGCTCACAATATACTTGCATATGACCACACCCACCTATCACTGTTCACTTATAATATCATTCACTGCAAATATGTGTGCTGTTAATGGAAGAATTGACTATTACAGACAGAATGAAAAAAGAAAGAGAAAATTAATTCTATTAAAAAGTTTGAAATTAGGTAAGGTGTGGCTAGCTGGCTTGAGCTTCTGTTGCGTCAGCCTGAACGTCTGTCAATGGAGGAACTTCAGCAACTTTAAAAAATACTCTATACAAGAAGAGGTAAGTCTTCAAACATCACAAGCAAACAAACAAACAAACGTACTCATGCGAATACTTGCTCCGTACAGTGACTGTCTGGCCCAGAGGACATTGTATCAATATATTCAGTCTCTCTACCAGCGGCAACAACTCTTCCACGCTGTACCCACTGTAGTGCTGCAGGGTGGGCGTCTAATGGAGACACAACATTCATAATGTAAAAAAAGTGGTTGAAATAACATTCTTTAGTACAAATGCTACAGGAATATTTAAGCATCGATAGAACTGTCTCCATGTCATTATTGGCGAGCGAGCAACACAATGTATTGAAGACAGCTAGCAAGCATAATGCAACAATATATAACATATCAAATAAATCTCAGCACAGCCACTCCTGCAAGTGCCACCCACCCATGGAATGGTCCCAGGTTTGCATGAAACTACCCTATACTGATCTTAGCTTTATTCACACACACACTATTGGTGGCGTTATTATTGACAATGCTTTACCAACTCATTTGATGATGCTTTACCAACTCATTTGATGATGCTTTACCAACCAATTTAATGATGCTTTACCAACCCATTTCATTGATGCTTTACCAACCCTTTAGATCAGGGTTTTATAGAGAGGTAGGGGTGCCCTGGGATCCTCCCCCCCCCCCCCCCCCCCCCCCCCCAAGAATTTCGTGAAATAAATTAATAATATTTATTACTTAATGGCATTCTGTGGTTATGATTTATAATGGTATTCTGTGATTTTGTTGTTTGTATATATCTAATATAATATTTGGTGAAAGTTCACTTCAGTTAATTAAGGTCCTTCAATTGCAATACACATTAGTCTTCCAAGATTGATGTCACTAATTCTAGACCCGAGACGGTATTTAATCAAATGGGTATGGTTTCAGCAAAAGCGAGTGTGGTCCAACAAACATGTGCCCCCCTCCCCCCCCAGAAAAAAATCCTGCATGAAACCCTGTTTATGATGCTTTACCAACCCAGCTCAAATTACTTCTGAATACAAACACCGCCATCATGGTTACTGACACACAAAAGTATTATTATTAGATATACATCCATCATCTACCACAAAAGTATTATACAAATCCCAACCAATATAAATCTTCTACGCTACACTGACTGAAATAAAAATGTCATCCTCATCCAGAACTATTCTAATTCATGCACATCTACTGTAACATAAGATAGCAACAATGCCAACATAGAAGAACACCACCTCCCACTCCTCTCTCTCCCTCCACGCTCACCCAAGGTCCCAGTTTCTTCATGCGTAAAGCTAGGTACATGGATGCCGCAGCGATGTAGGACGGACACTCGGTCACAAAGGAGTACTCCTGGAGCGTGCTTTCACTGATGTACCTGGCTAAAGTATGTGTTTCCATAGTAGCCTCTGCAGCCTGAAGAGAGAGGAAGTAAGATTAGATAATCACATGAGAAATAACTCATTAATACAGTTAGTTATCAGAGTAAGACTACCTTACATCCCCATTCCTACAGTTCCATTCCACTAGGTATGGTTAGTTATCAGAGTAAGACTACCTTACATCCCCATTCCTACAGTTCCATTCCACTAGGTATGGTTAATAATCAGAGTAAGACTACCTTACATCCCCATTCCTACAGTTCCATTCCACTAGGTATGGTTAGTTATCAGAGTAAGACTACCTTACATCCCCATTCCTACAGTTCCATTCCACTAGGTATGGTTAGTTATCAGAGTAAGACTACCTTACATTCCCATTCATACAGTCCCATTCCACTAGGTATGGTTTATTTAACATACTGCTATGTATTTTTTGCAATTAAAGAGAATGATGTAGAACTGGTGTCTGATAAAATATTTGCCTTTGTCTCAATGAAAAACACTTTAATAAATAGTTTTGGTATTGACACTTATAACTATATTCAAGATTCAAATACTGCTCTCTTTTCAAATACAACTGCAAACATGTACTTGATATCAGAAGATATTTAATTGCATTGCAAATACTATGAAAATATGACAGAGTTATACTTCCTAGTACATCACATACAATATCTGGTGTAACACACACACACACACACACACACTCACACACACAGTGGTCGCCCATGTACTATCGAAACTACTATTTTACCCTTCCATGGAGATAAAAACAGATATAATAACATGTCACCTAATCCCGCCCACTTTCCACCTACCCTAGCCAATCTGCGCAGGAAGCGATAGGCCACAGGTATGTTGATGTCATAGTTGAGTTTCTTCAGAATATCTCTCTCCATAGACAGGAGGTCGTCGTGTGTGTAGGCGTCATCACAAAGATAGAGGAAGTCATCTACCAAAGGAGGACTCAGTTCCTGGGTCACACCCACACAACCACAAGCACACTCATACAAAATAAGAATCTATAACACAACTAAAAGAGGTCTACTGGACTATAACGCAAGGAAAAGAGGTCTACTGGATTATAACGCAAGGAAAAGAGGTCTACTGGACTATAACGCAACTAAAAGAGGTCTACTGGGTTATAATACAACTAAAACTATATAATATCAGACATTGCTCAAACACAAGTGTCATTATTTATTCAACTTCTACGATAGAGCGCAAATGATAAACAAGAGCTTGGGTGAGCACAGGTTTCATGCACTATTGGCCGAGTTAACCAAGTATGTACCATAAATCATTAAATTTAATTTCATATTCCATCTATATTCTCTCACTCCCTCCGTCTAACCTCAAACTTGGCAGCAATGAGCATCGCGGTAGCCCCGACCAACTGTAAATATTCTCTTTTAACTTGTGTCACTGCCAGGTAGTGGTCTGTGATCTGCACTGCTAGGTAGAGGGTCTCATGAAACAACTCGAAGTTCTCCTGAACCTCAATGAGCCAGTCCACCAAGATGGCTCGCATGGAGGCTGATATGTCGTCTTGAAGACTCATGTACGATGTCAGCTTGAATGTTATCTACAAAACAATTTCAACAGAATATGCCTCAATAGTAGTATATGCCCACCATTGATTCTGTTATAACAACAAAGCTTCCAATACATTAGAGCACCAAATTTTCTATGGTACTACAACACTTTTATTGATGATAACTTACCAGAAAACCACACTTTTGTTGATGATACCTTACCAGAAAACCACACCTTCCTTGCTGATACCTTACCAGAAAACCACACTTTTGTTGATGATACCTTACCCAAAAAACACTTTCATTGATGATACCTTACCAGAAAACCACACTTTCATTGGTGGTATCTTACCAGAAAACCACACTTTCATTGGTGGTATCTTACCAGAAAACCACTTTCATTGGTGATACCTTACCAGAAAACCACACTTTCGTTGATGATACCTTACCATAAAACCACACTTTCATTGGTGATACCTTACCAGAAAACTACACTTTCATTGATGATACCTTACCATAAAACCACACTTGGCTTCACCTTCAAGTTTCAGCACATACTACTTGTGGGAAAGCCCACCATGAGAGAGAGAGAAGGGAATGTATTGATGGAGCCGTGAGAACATAAACATGTCAATAGTCAGGGCTTCATACAGGATTTTTTTCTCGGGGGGAGGGAGACTTTTTTTAATTCCTACCCAGGAGAGTGTGTGGCTAAAATAGGCCACAGAGAGGGGAGGGGGTTAATGCTAATAATGAGCTGCTTTGTTCACTGTTACACTTCAGAGGTATACGGAGAATTTTGTTTTGAGAAAGATTTAAACTTTTGAATATAATCCTCGTCCTTCCAGTTGGAACAGCATCAGTTGAAAGATCTTTCAGCTACATGTATGAATCTCAAGACCCGTATACGCAACAGTATCACTGACTAAAACCTCATAAGAATTGCCATTGAGGCCCTGAACTTTGGGCTGTAAACTTTGATGAAGTTCTCAACAAAAAAAAATTGAAGAATTGTGCTTCCATTTATAATAAAAAAAAATCAGATTTCTTGGGGGGGGGGAGGAGGAGGGAGGGAAATTCTAGGGCTTCAGAACCTTTGATTTTGTTCATTTCATATTGTATTTGATTATGGCCCTGCTACTATGGAGTTATGATTTTATATTGTTTAGTAATATTTTTTAACAAAAAATTATTAATTATCTACACTGCTGTTTCTGCCTTACAGTACTGAGTCCTTTGAGGTGAAAGCTCTTTGTGGTAAATTGTCTGCTACAGTTAATTGGTACGTGTTTAAATTGTGCGCGTACAATGGAGAGTAAATTGGATCGAGCTACGGGGGGGGGGGGGGGGGGGGGGGGGGGGTTGTGGTATTCTACTGAATCGTTTAATTACTGCAGGTTCCGGTGGTATTGCACCCTTAAACAGTGGCCCAGCTGCAAGGGTTTTCATGTTGAGTCTTGTAAAGTTCTCAGGCTAGAGTTTTATGCATATCAGATAGAAACTCGGTTGTCTCCATAGGGTCAGCCTATCTAAGGATTTCTGTGGGTGACTACTGGTAGCATAGCTCTACTACAACGCTGATAAAACTTCTCTCCTCAACTCCTGGGGCAGCGTGTGAACCTACCCCCACAACCTGGTGCCAGCAGCGGAAACCTGGACCTGATGCCTGTGGGAAAACTGGACAGCACAACACAAACTGACACTGGAAGTGTCTGTTGGAGGATTCAACTGTTTTATTCATTGGAACTCAGTGATATTTGATATTTGTATTATTTTTATTTGTATTATTTTATGTGGCACGTTGTGCCTGTATTTTAATTTTCATGTTATTATTTTTGTAGGCTTCGTCCAGGACATGAGAAAGAGAACTAAGTTTGGTGCCTTGGACGGTGGACTGTAGAACGGCTAAGGGAAAGAAAAGAACACAGAATTACATTCTTCAGGTATGGAGTTTAGGGTTATGACGAGTTCCTTAAAAACACCAACCGATAGAAGTGCTGATAATGTAATGGTGAAAATGTGATACAAGTACATCTCTATATCCACAACTCAGCACTATAACCACACCCACTCCACCTCAAGTGCACTTAAATTCTGAACCACAATTAATCACATGCCCACTTACAAAAAAAGCACACCTATTTACACAAATCATGCTCACTTTAATTAAATCATGCCCACTTGCACAAAACCACGGCCACCTGCACAAACCACACCCACCTGCACATGACCACACCCACCTGCACAAGACCACACCCATTCATTCAACCTTATTCACTCACCTCTCTTGTTCTCATGTACTCGTAAATCTCTGGAGCGTATTGCGCTGAAAATAGCGGGTCGTCTTTCTCTGCCAGGTCTATATCTTTCCAGGCCACTACTACTTCTTCATCTGCAACAATAATAATAAAAATAGATTGATTGATTGAACGAAAGAATGTAAAATAACTTAGTCAGAATTGATCTCGCACCTTTTTCCATTGGCTCTTCCAAAGGCTCCACCTTCTCTATGACTGGAACCTTTTCCTTCGGTTTCTTCACCACTAGCCGCTGTTTACTTACCTGCACGCATACACACACACATACATGCTCTAATGAGGGAGCATTAGATGGGGATATTGTGAACTATATTGTACAACAAGAGATAATCATGTGATGGCAAGTCACTATCAAAACCGTTTCTTGACAATGATAGTCTTCCATAGAATTAGAGAATACAACTTGTTCAAGTCCAGATACAAAAAGTAAACACACACACACGTTTAGGCTCCACACCTAGTCTTTCACCCTCAGGGTATTTGAAACGGGGGATAGTTTATTTCTATCATCAATAAAGCTAAGAATAAAGGTGCAATTATTTTGAAATATAAAGCTTATTTTGGTTGCATATCTTATTGAATATTGCATTACTGAATAAAATAAGTTGCAACTCTACCTGATTCCAAGTCTATTATGAAACACACACACACACACACACACATACACATACATCTTCTTCTCAACAAGTCTCCTATGCCCACTAACCCTCACCTCCTGCTGCCTTACTTGATTTGTGACATCTCCAAGAGCTGTTCTCTTCGGTCTTGGTGCAACCACATTGCCAGGAGAAGGAGCTCTCTTCTGCCGTAGAACCATTCCATTCTCTGATTTCTAAAAACATTGACAGACATACAGGATTTTTAAGTCCCTATAGTCGGACTACTTTTGTATAAAGGTGTAAATTAATACAGTTTTAGGAAGAATAGGCTTGTCAAATTTCAAAGCCTTATACCACAACATTTTTTTTACTGATGCCAATACCACAGCCTCTTCTTTATTCCATTAAAAGCCACCACAGACAGTTCCTACTTGTGAGCTAAGAAGTCACCCCAATATGCCCAGTATACCGCAAACTCAGACCTTTCACCATGAGACTAGATAGAATAACCAGTTATGACTTAATACTGACTTTGACAACACATTACCTTCATTATCAAGCTATCAGTTGGTAGATCTAGAGTTACCAGAGCGCTCACAGGATTGCTATATAATTACCCTCCCTACTATATTATCACAGAAAATGAATCTTCACTACATGTCTAGTCCTCTATTTTCACCGAGGACTTTCCAAGTGCTCACTTTGACTCCATTTCTGCTGCAGTTTTTCGTTTGGGCGGCACGGGTGGCTGGCTGGCGTCCCATTTCTTGTGTTATTTTCTTACTCGACTTATTATGGTGGTGTTGCAGTGTGCACAGAGAGGAAAGTTAATGAAGAGCGCCAAAGTTTGTATTCGTAATAACGCGAATGCCCATTGGTCAGATGTGACGTCATTCAGCGGTTCAGATAACTGCCCCTTTAAAACTGGAACGGTACTTTACCTTATCTTCACTCACCAAGCCGTAGAAATGAAACCCTTTTCCTAACGGTAATGTCAAAACGCAAAACGCGTACCCACCCCCTCAGTACCTCTGCACATCTGTTTGGCAAAGGTCGTCTAATATTAAGAATTATCGCACGGGCGATGTGTATGAAAACATAACCACTGCGGAGCAAGTTTTTGGCGGACGTTTCTGAAAATGCTAAGGAAACATTGCGTCTTAGCTAGCTAGAGTGAGTCAGTAGTAATGGCGGCACTGGCCATTCTAACAGCTATTGTATACTATCTGGTGTGCCTTCTAGATAATGCAAGTTCAACTGGAATTGGTAAGTTCGATAGGAAATAAGGCAGGAGCTTTTAAGAAGTATAGCCAAGTTTCAGGGCGACACTAAAAACTACTGGAATGGAGTGTTAATGGTACAGCTGTAACCAATATTAACTGTTTCTTTGCATTGCAGCCATCCCTCTCAATTCAGAAGACTTGACTCTTAACAAAACATTTGAGACGACTTCTACATGCGGGTTGTCTGGACCTTCTGATTACCTGTCTGCTACCAACACCCTGGAGGTGTGTGACTCCAGTGACCCCAACCTGTCTCACCCAGCAGCACACCTCACTGATGAAGATGACCCGTTTAACTTTGGCGGGAGAACTTGGTGGCAGTCTGCCAAAGGAGATGAGCAAGTGTCTCTCACTCTAGACTTAGAGGGTTTCTTCTTCGTGCAGGCCATTCAGATTGACTTCAACTCTGCTCTTCCTTCGGCTCTAGTCATTGAGGGGTCACAGGATTTTGGAGCGAGTTTCCATCCCCTGAGGTATTTCTCTCATAACTGTGAGGGTGATTTCAGCCGCCCAGAGGTGGCGCTGGAAGGAGGTAAAGTCAAGCAGGACCAGTTGATCTGCACATCTGATTTTATAGATGGGGCTGACCTCTTGCTTATTCAATTTAAGGTTAGTTGTGTCAGCATACTTACTTGGCTAAGAGAAATTTTTAAGTAGTAGCAGCTGCTTTCTTAATGTGAATTTTAACTGAAGCTTTATATTCATCTTCAGCTAGCACTGCACTTTGAGATGTTCAAGAGCTACATTTTTTTAGCGTTTTAAAAAGGTGCTTGTAGTTTGGTCATATACTATTAAAAGATTTCAGTCATCCCTTCCAATAAATATAATTCAGAGTAAAAAAACAAGAAGAAAAAAACCAGCAGCTATATGTAATTCTGCATCCTGCTATAATTTTTGTGACCCCTCCCCCTCCAAGGATGTTGTCAAAGTGACCATGAGAGTAAACATCAATTAACACCACACTGGAGTCTGGTCTCAGCCTCCCTGACTGCAGACTTCGCTTCAGCTGATGGCCTCCAGCTGTACTCACATTCCTGAGGCTCTTGTGGTTGACCACTTTAAACAGATACCGGCTTCTGAGGTCTAGAGAGGATTGGGTCAAGATGAGCTTAAAACAAATAATGCACACGTACCATAGTTTTATACCATTTGAAGTACGAGTGAGCCAGTCAGATGGTATAGGCTGGCCTGTACACAGCCAACGAGACTTAACACACAAATTAACAGCCCAACCTTTTTAAGTATATTATTTCGTGAGTGTAATGAATTGTTCATGTGTATGCCGCAGATCTAAATAGCAGCTAGAAGGAAGTGTTGTTGTTTTGTTTTTAAACATGTTGAGACTATAGAATTACCTTATAATAATAGCAAATTTATCATTCTAACGGCCAATATTATGTTGATTAAAACTTAACCAGACATTTGAGTTCTTGCCGAAGTCCAGACACAAGAAGTTGAAACGTCAGGTTAATTTTAATTAACATGATATTGGCTGTTAGAACAAGAAAAATTGCTATTGTCATAATCATTTTAGCTGAGAATGACTGATCGTTGACAGAATTACCTTATTTACATATTGTGCAAGCATGTACTAAACCTGTATTAGCTGACCCCTTACCCAGTTTCTCATTCTCCATGTAATGATGTGTGTCTGAATTATTCTCAATTCTCTTCAAAACTTTATATATAATGAAAATTTAATTCTTGTTTGGTAAGGAAATGATATTGAGTGTCGTGATGAGTTAAAGATGTGAAAATATTTTCTGCATTGAGGAATTGATTTGTACTTTCATCTTTTAGGTCCTATATAGCACATCTTTGTGCAGTGACTGTTATCAAGGTGACAACTTCTTGGTAAAGCACACCCTGACAAATATTCGTTTGCGACTGCTCAGATACACTGGCATGCTCTCTCTCTTTGATGACCCTTACCTCGCCAGCTACTACAGCATCTTCAACATTGACGTCAATGGGTTGTGTGTGTGCGGAGGGAGCCTCGTACCACCTCAGGTAATTCTACTTAGTTAACACAAGACAGTATAGCCAGTAGTTTGATTCTGTCGGCATACTAATGTATGAATGTTGTTGTTGTTGTTGTTGTTGTTGGTGGTGTAATAGTCCTTACATAAGATGCTTACAATATACATATATTTTTATAAGCCATGGTGATGTATCTATTTTAGCAACAAAAAAAATTATAAATGCCTGCTACTGAAAAAGTATTTGAACAGTTCAGTTAAAACTTGAGTTAGGGCATGCACTTTAATTGTGGGTTCAATAAATCAAGCAAAATCCAGATCCGAATTGTTACTGGGATTGAAGCTGTGAAAGGAGGGAAAATACTGCATACGCATGTGTATATTGGCTGTCCTTGTGGGTGGTTGGCATGGTAACAAATAGGCCACCATGTTCTGGCATCTTCTGTTTTGGGGTGGTGACAGATGATGCGGGTAACCACGGTGACAGCCACATGTGGTTAGCTGAGCTGCTGCTCTTGGTTTTTGAAGTGGCTGACTTGAACTTCCCAGAACTGCAGGAGTTTACTCTTCTCTTTCTCTATGACTGATTACTCCTTCAAGGTTTCATACAGACTACGGGAGCTCTGGGCCCCCCTCCCTCCCTCCTCTCATTTAGTTCTCCCCCCTTTAAATTTAGTCTCTCTCTCTCTCTCTCTCCCCCCACCCCCCCCCCCCCCTCCTAAATTTTTACCTGAATTTTTTTAGGACAAAAAATTAATGATAGGTATAAGATGTGAAAATTAAGTTGTAGCGTACTATTTCACTTTATGTGCATGTAAGACTGATGAAGTGTAGATGCAAACATTGTCAGTTTTGTGTGTGTGTGACTCTATAAATGTTTCGTCTTCCCTAGCAAAAATTCCCGTTTGAATCCTGACCTTAAATTATTTAGGCGATTTCTTTTAACTGATTGTGTGTGTGTGTGTATGTGTGTGCTGATTTGTTGTCAGATCACTGATGGTGGAGTGTCGTGCCCGTGCCCGGTCCCCCAGGAACGTCCCTTCAGCTGTGCCACGCCCACATCCGGCCCTCTCTGTGGCAGTTGCCTGCCGGGATTTTACCGCTCACAACCAGACGACGTATGTGTGCCGTGTAACTGTGATCAAAGGGGGAGTGTCCACTCTACATGTGACGTGGTCACAGGCATGTGCGAGTGCAAACCAGGAAGCACTGGACGACGATGCGAGGCTTGTAGTCAAGGTTACATTGGCCCCTCCCCTTACTTGGCGTACCCTTGTGTCAAGTGCTTTTGCAACGGGTATTCATCTGGACCATGTACGTCAGAGGAGGGTTGGTTCCAGGCAAGGGCGGAGTCAGATTTCTCACAGGCAGACGGTACAGTGGGATTCACTTCACCCGGGAATTTGGCGTACAATTCAAAGTGAGCGATGTCAAAGTGAATATGGGAAGAGTCATTCAAGAAATTAGATAATTAATTATTGCAGATAGTAAAGTGCCAATCAGTTGGTGGAGTGATTTTAATTTGGGGAGTAGTGGGTGGGTAAGGTAGCGTTGGTTGGCAGGTTGGTAAGGTGACACATGGTCAGTGGGTGGGTATGGTTGCACTGGTATGTAGGTGAGTTAAGGGTGCTGTTGGTGGGTGTATAGAATAGCACTGGTGGCCACTTAGCTGCAGGTTAGGTGGGGGTTAGTCATAGGCGGGAACTCCTAAGAGTTAAAGGGATTCCAGGCTGTGCGAGCCCAGCTTCACGTGAGAGGTAGAGCGGGGACTAGCTCCTCAGCCAGCACTCGTGGGAAGAACTAAGTGAAGTGAATTCTGTCACGGCGAGCTAATGGCATTGATGTGTGACGAGACCAGTGGAGAAACACCGTTAGGTAGTGCTGGAGGACTTATGTAATCATCTGATGGTCCGTCAAAGGTTTCCTCTTTGTCTTGGCCACAACATATTTATCACCTTCTGGTGAAGGTTGTGTGGGTTCATTTAACAAGAGTGAAGTGGTTCTCTGAGATTTTCACACACATTGATTAGTTGTTCAGACAATATACTGTATCAATAGTGGTAAGGTGAGGTCATATTGATAAATCTATATGTAGTGGTTATCTAGACGTCTCACCAAGTGACTCCAGTCGAATGCTAACTCTTTCATTTCCTCCTTCTTATCTTGGAGACAAACGGAATTCATTCAGCCAAACCCTCAGCATCAACTTCAGCCTACCCCAGGTTACAGACCCTTCCCTCTCCGTGGAAGGGATGATTGAAATTACCCCTTTCATTAGTGCAACGTCTCCCCCTGCAGATAAGCTGAGGGCTAAGATAAGAGTGGAGACTACAGCCAATGAACAGCAAGCAAAGGTGTGTAATAGTTTGTTGTGTTGGTTTTATTTAATTGCTATTATTATTCTATTGTTTTGATCAAGTAAAAAGCTTAGATTTTTCATGGTTAATTGAATCTTCCTAATCTAAGAGTACAAGTTTTTTTGTTTTTGTTTTTTTAGTATTACTAATATCGTTATTGTATTATTACTTTCTTTTTTTTTAATTATTATTAACATTGTTGTTATTATTTGTTGAATTTGGTGAAAGTGTTTATGCCATTCCCCATGTATCTTTCTCAAAAGACACACAAGCTACATAAATAGCCTCAAGTTAGCCATTCCATCCCCCCCAAACTATTTTGTCGTGTATAATGTCATTTTCTTTCAGACCTTTGCACTCTGATATATGTAGTGTATAGCCAGCACTGCCTGGATCACACTTCCCTTAGTGTTGTAACCACATACAAGCTAATTAAAAGAATATTAACTGCAAGGCGGGTTGCATTACTGCACTTAGGGAGGCTTAGCTTAGAGGAACAAGAATAATCTCCACTCTGGGACTCAGCCTGAGGAGGAAGCTGCATTCATATTTTCGTTGTGATATTGACAATATTGACTACAACTTGTGTTTGCAAGCAAATATCCTAAATATGTGTGCGGCTGTAGAGATAATTATATATCCACTAAGCATCAGTTACTTTATTATAGTGTTGGTAAGGATCTCACTTATTATTATCTGTACTTCTCTTCCTACATCTTGTGTGTGTGTGTGTGTGTGTTTTCCTCCTCCATCTTGTTCCTGTATTGCTAGATTGTATTCTCTCAAGCTCACACCAGCTTCACCCTCGTCCCGTACTTCTCTGGGCGTGGCCCGGCTCAGTCTGCCCGAGACAGAGACATCCGCGTGGCTCTCTCCAACGTCATATCTCTGAGACTCATTCTCATATTTCACGTGAGACAGACAGCTAGCTCTGGGTCAGAATGTATGCAGCACTTAACTTATAACTAATTGTCATAACTTTGCCACAATATTGTTGGCCCTATAATAGTAATAATGATGATGATGATGATGGTAGTGATGATGATGATGATATAGAAATAAAAATTGGTGATAATATTAATTTAATGATTTACAATAAATTTATTATATCTGTCAGCTAAACTTTGTTGTTCTTTTTTTTGTGTATGATCAATTCAAGTTATTTTTCTTGTATAGCTTAGTAGTTATTATTTTTTTAAATTACATGTCATGGACTTAATGATTGTTATCTGGATTACATTGGATGCCGAACATACTAATTGTTCTCTATTTAGCCGATCAGCTAACTGAGACTATTAGGACAAAGATGTTCACTCACTCCACAAAGAGTTTTTAAGAATGAAGACTTGTATAGTGCTATATTACTTATGAAAACATGCTTGCCTGAGAGCTAGTCATTGACATTATCTGAGCCCAAATCAATATATATTATATATATATATATATATATATATATATTTATTTATTGCAGCTTTGATATTTTTACTTGAATATTTCCGCATCACGCGAGCGTTCTGTATTCTCCCATATTGTACGGTTTATATTGTACGCTCCTTGTAGCGCGCGCGTAGCGAGTAAAATCAATGAAAATTGTATTGTAACCGGTTGAGAAAAATTTCAAAGAAGCAATAAATCACTTATCACACTCGTCGTACAATATGGGAATGATATTTTACTCTCACGCCACGTTTTCACTCGCCTTTGGCTCGTGAAAATATTTTGCGTGCTCGTAAAATATTTTCCCATATTGTACTCTGACTCGTGCTATAAGTATTATATATAATACACAATATGTTTATGTTCAATTATTCAAGAATGAAATTGATATTGTGGTTTGCAACTGTAGCAATTTTTAGAGATTGTATCATTCCAAGGGTCCATATTTCACATTTCTTTATTATATTTCATCTCAATAGAAAGACATTCCATCTTCTGCAAGGATGATCAGGCTACACCACGCCTCCTTGGACTATGCCACCAGAAACTCCACCCACTTGGCAGCCACACCTCTGGCGCCTGTAAACTACGTGGAATCGTGCACGTGCCCCAGTTCTCGTACAGGCTCGCGCTGCCAATCTTGTGCCGACACCTTCACCATCAACCCACCGTATGGCGGAGAGTTCGCGCACTGCGTGAAATGTTTCTGCAACTTCCACTCCACCAGGTGTGACCCTGGGGGCGGGGATTGCTCCGACTGTACGGGAAACACCCGGGGAGGCAACTGCGAAGATTGCTTGGTGGGATACGCGAGGCGTATTCAGACGTCCATCTTTCAGTGCGATGTGTGTGCGGCTGGATACTATAACACAGGGAACGGAACATGTGTGGGTAAGTGGGTGTGGTGTTTGACTCAAGGCTGAGGTGTATAAGTGTATGGTAGCCATGTGGGTGTGGTTTTAATGACATGCATATAGCTATGTAGATGTGTGGATAAGGGGAAATGCTCCCAACTTTGCAGGATAGTTTGTTGGATGTGATACATTAGTGTGCGATGGTTAGGCAGTGAACTGTACGTTAGTGTACGATGGTTAGGCAGTGAACTGTATGTTAGTGTACGATGGTTAGGCAGTGAACTGTACGTTAGTGTGCGATGGTTAGGCAGTGAACTGTACGTTAGTGTACGATGGTTAGGCAGTGAACTGTACATTAGTGTAGGATGGTTAGGCAGTGAACTGTACGTTAGTGTACGATGGTTAGGCAGTGAACTGTACGTTAGTGTACGATGGTTAGGCAGTGAACTGTACATTAGTGTACGATGGTTAGGCAGTGAACTGTACGTTAGTGTACGATGGTTAGGCAGTGAACTGTACGTTAGTGTACGATGGTTAGGCAGTGAACTGTACGTTAGTGTGCGATGGTTAGGCAGTGAACTGTATGTTAGTGTACGATGGTTAGGCAGTGAACTGTACGTTAGTGTACGATGGTTAGGCAGTGAACTGTACGTTAGTGTACGATGGTTAGGCAGTGAACTGTACGTTAGTGTACGATGGTTAGGCAGTGAACTGTACGTTAGTGTGCGATGGTTAGGCAGTGAACTGTACGTTAGTGTGCGATGGTTAGGCAGTGAACTGTACGTTAGTGTGCGATGGTTAGGCAGTGAACTGTACGTTAGTGTACGATGGTTAGGCAGTGAACTGTACGATAGGTACGATGGTTAGGCGTGAACTGTCGGCGTGTGGATGGTTTTAGGCATGAACTGAATGTTAGTGCGATGGTTCGGACAGTGAACTGTACGGTAGTGTACGATGGTTCGGCAGTGAACGTACGTGTAGTGTATCGAGGTTAGGCAGTGAACTGTACGTTATGTGTACGATGGTTAGGCAGTGAACTGTACGTTAGTGTAGGATGGTTAGGCAGTGAACTGTACGTTAGTGTAGGATGGTTAGGCAGTGAACTGGACGTTAGTGTACGATGGTTAGGCAGTGAACTGTACGTTAGTGTAGGATGGTTAGGCAGTGAACTGGACGTTAGTGTAGGATGGTTAGGCAGTGAACTGTACGTTAGTGTACGATGGTTAGGCAGTGAACTGTACATTAGTGTGCGATGGTTAGGCAGTGAACTGTACGTTAGTGTACGATGGTTAGGCAGTGAACTGTACGTTAGTGTTAGTGTAATGATGGTGAGGCACAGTGACTGTACCGTTTCGTGTGCGATGGTTAGGCAGTGAACTGTACGTTAGTGTACGATGGTTAGGCAGTGAACTGTACGTTAGTGTGCGATGGTTAGGCAGTGAACTGTACGTTAGTGTACGATGGTTAGGCAGTGAACTGTACGTTAGTGTGCGATGGTTAGGCAGTGAACTGTACGTTAGTGTGCGATGGTTAGGCAGTGAACTGTACGTTAGTGTGCGATGGTTAGGCAGTGAACTGTACGTTAGTGTGCGATGGTTAGGCAGTGAACTGTACATTAGTGTACGATGGTTAGGCAGTGAACTGTATGTTAGTGTAGGATGGTTAGGCAGTGAACTGTACGTTAGTGTGCGATGGTTAGGCAGTGAACTGTACATTAGTGTAGGATGGTTAGGCAGTGAACTGTACGTTAGTGTACGATGGTTAGGCAGTGAACTGTACGTTAGTGTACGATGGTTAGGCAGTGAACTGTACGTTAGTGTGCGATGGTTAGGCAGTGAACTGTACGTTAGTGTACGATGGTTAGGCAGTGAACTGTACGTTAGTGTACGATGGTTAGGCAGTGAACTGTACGTTAGTGAAGTGGAAATTCATTCAGAATCTATTTCGGGATGGAGGGTGTAGCTATACTGGAGTCGTCCAAACTAGATCAAGAAGGTGGTCAGTATGCATCATAGCTCATTAAAGCACTTATAGGGAATTTGTTTATTTGTTGTTATGTTGTTGTTGTGGTGAGACACTTATGTATGATACTGAAAGTTTGTTTGACTGTCTAGATAGCTAAATGATTAATTTGCAGTTGTTAGGGAAAGAAATTTGTGAATTAGGAGTAGAGATCTTATTTCTCTCTTAGTCCAGTTGAACCTAAGAGCACGATGTAGAAATGATTTTATTTATTGAAGCTTCTCAAGAGGTGAGAGGTTAGAGTGTAGGAATATGAAGATTATTATTAGAAGATGGTGACAAGTAATCTTATACTTTATACTTTAATCGTTACTTTCTTTCCCTCTTCCTCCATCTCATCTTCCCTTCTTTTAGCGTGTGGGTGTGACCCCGAAGGTTCATCGTCATCATCCTGTGCCTCCGTCATCGGTCAGTGTTCCTGCAACATGGGCGTGGTAGGTGTGCAGTGTGACCGGTGCAGTCCCGAGAGCACGGGATTGTTTCCAACGTGCGAAGTCTGCGACGAGTGCACCGACCAGTGGCTGACCCGAGTGAACATGCTCAAGAACTTGACGGAAAATGCCATTTCTTTGGTGTCCAGTTTAAATATTTCCGAAGCCAGTGTTCCGGAGTTAGACGGGCTTTTTAATATTTCGCAGGCTGTGCGTGATGCTCTTCATTCCAATAACATCCTCATGCTTGTCAGTCGAGTCAATTCCTCTCACAGCTCTCTCTGCGAGCTGATAGATACGATAGAAACCCTCATTGAGCGTGCTCAGTTGGTCGGTATTAGCCAGGCAGCATTGGAAGGCGCTGCAACCAGACTGTCCAACAATGTTGGGAACTTATCGATAGTTTTCGAGGACTTGCAGGAGGAGGCGTTCAACATTGCTGAGTTCTTGGAAGAAGTGAATCTTGATTCTGTAGATTCGACCATTTCTTCTTCTCTATCTCTCGCTGAAGCAGCTTACCGAAGAGTCTCCAGTGCGGCAGACTTAATCTCGGGTAACTTCTCATCCTTGCTGAATGAATTGAGATCATTGCTGGCTAGCCATGACCGTCACCATGACTACCTAGTCACACGGGATGCCAACGTCACGTCTCGGGTTGACGATGCTCGTTCTAGTTTGGCGATGTCTGCGGAAGTGTTGCAGGAAGTTGACACAAGAGTGTGCGGCAAAGTGGGATCGGGGGCGTGCGGGACCTGCGGGGGCGTTGGGTGTGGCTCGTGTGGTGCTGACGGCAGCTGCAACGGTCTGGCAAGCAATGCAACAAGAGCTCTCAACATATCTGACACAGCTCTGACTGCGGCTCATATCTTTCTCAGCAACGTACTGTCTGATTTGAATCATCTCAACGACCTGAAAGGTGTCGCTTGGAGTGTCGTCAACGACTCAACGCATGTGTTGAGCGATACTCGTGGAACGAGAGAGGAGGCGGAGCTACTTCTGGCCAGGATCAGGGATCTGCTTGGTAAAGTGGGGGCAGAGCTGAATGGCTCCAGGATTGATCCTCGTAGCATCGGTGCTCTGGTGGATGCTTCTCTGATGCTCACTTTAGACATGAACCCGGATGAGGTGAGTGAGGGCTAGTCTGGATAGCATGCATAATTGACGACACTTTACCTGTTTACTTGCCAAGGTACAATAACTGGGATGGATTACTGCAAGCTGTGGGACAGTTTCAAAATGAGGAGTGTTTTAGCTCCAGCATAAGTTACTGTGTACAGTGAATATATGTTATAGTTATAAACCAAAATTGAGGTTTGTATGCGATTTATAAACTCCGAGACACGAGGGCGCAGCCCGAGTGGCGAGGATTTATAAATCGAAATACAAACCTAATGATTTTGGTTTATAACTATTTTATAGCCCAAACATAAACAACGAGCAAAGTATAGTGTTAGCTATCTTAGTAATTGTAAAGTACCCAAACTCTTCATTATTCCATTTTGCTTTGATCTGCCTTCCATCATAATTATGGTTGCTAAGAACTATATCAGACTTTTCCCCCGCTAATACATTTTCTTACGAGCATACCAGACTGTATCTAATTTTTAGTTCTTAACGACAAGCGCGGTCGCTCGGGTAATGGGCTATAAATATAGATAGAGATATAGATATATATAGTACTTATTACATGGGTCAGAGTGTGATATGGTGAAATATTTCATGAGCAGGCTAATTTATTTTTACAAGCCAAAGGCGAGTGAAAATAAAGCCTGAGAGTGAAATATCTAGTCATATCACTCTGCCCCGAGTGTAATAAGTGGTTTATTCCACACTAGATATCTTCACTGAAGTAGTTTTTTTTTGTATCTCAAGGTGTAAAGTTGGCAAAACTCACTAGGGGCCTCCCACAACCCCAGCTGATATTATAGCAGCTGCTCTAACCTGGCTAGGTAGGCTCCACTAGAGTAAAGGTATAACTGTAAAAACCCAGAAAACTTGTACACCAGGCCCTGGTTGCTATAACTACTCTGGTAATGAGCACTACCTAAAAATATCATTGTGAAGATATCTAGCGTGGAATAAATAGTACTCATTACATGAGTCAGAGTGTGATATGGTGACATATTTCAAGAGCAGGCTAAGTTATTTTCATGAGCCAGAGGCAGTGGAAATGAAGCCTGAGAGTGAAATATCTAGCCATATCAGTCAGAGTGAGTGTAATAAGCGAATCTGGAGGAAATATCAGGAAATATCGGGGCCTGGTTATAAAACTTTGTAGCACTTTTTTGGAGCGGTGCGGTAAGTTGGAGCTCCGCAATTTGGTGCACTACTAGCCGAGCCGATACTCTACTGCAAGACAAAGAGTTCTTTATTCGCATTTTTTTCTATTTATAAGATATTGAAAAATTCTCGTTGTGGTGCAGTTCTTTTTTTTTTTTTTTCGTGTATAAAATATTTGTGTCATTCTCATTATTAGATTCCAAGAAAAACTGTTACAAAATTTGGAACTTTAATTCCACTCGCAATTCTTAAGAAATAACCCTACCCCCATATCTCGTACTACGAGTACGCGAGCAATTTTTTTTTCAATTAGTTTGTATTGGTTCTAAAAAGAGCCCGCCTATATCAAGAGTAAACAAACAACAATAACAAGAGAGTCAGAAGAGAGAGCAGTTTATTGGAGATAGCCAGAGGTGAAGGTATTAGATCTGCGCAGCTTGGGAAGTCTTCGCTCCGCAGAAATTGAGCCTGGTATATCCATCCGCTTGAGTTCAGGTGCGCAGAGTCCAGAGAACGGCTACAGGAGGAGAGGCAGCCTGGTGCACCTTGCTGCGTGAGCTCAGACGACGTATGGAGATTTGCTGTAAACGGATATGAGACAACAAGAAGCTAAACTAAAACACTACAACTTCGCAAAGTATACTTCTGCTACTACTCGCGATAGTTTCTGCTCGCGTATTATCAAATGGTGGGGTATTGGCGGGGAATAAATTAATATCCGGATTACAGGCGGTGCGCGTTGCTATGTGCGGCCACCCTTAACTCACAGTTATAAAGTTGGATGTAGGGGTTCCCCTATGGAGCGTTATCCGTGCCACAATTGCAGGCGGTCAAAATGACGCTGTTAGGCGGTAAAAATGAAGGCTGTAGGCGGTGACAATGAAGGCGGTAGGCGGTGTGAAGGCAGTAGGCGGTTACAATGAAGGCGGTAGGCGGTTACAATGAAGGCGGTAGGCGGTTACAATGAAGGCGGTAGACTATACGGTGACATTGTGAAGGCGGTAGACTAGACGGTGACATTGTGAAGGCGGTAGTCAGTCACAATGAAGGCGGTCAAAATTCAAAGTGATGGAAGCTTTACAATGGCATGTTGTGTAATTGACACTTTCTTCGGTGGAGGACACACTTTACCTTAGCTGAAGACCCTTTACCTTTTTGCTTTGTCAACTAGGGTTGGGCGGTATCGCGGTATTTAGTCACGGTACGATAAAAGAAATTATACCGAGTAACGCGGGAAATACCGCGATAAATTGCGCATGCGCAACGCATAGAGTTCCAGCTGTATTTTAACGTTTTTTAGTGATGGCGTCTGGACAGCAACTTACCGAGAAATGCGGTATAAAATCGGCTGTATGGAAGTATTTCGGTTTAATCGCGGATGATAGTGGCGGAGGCAGCCAACAGGACAATCCTGTTCGTCGAATTTGCGGCGTGCAAGTTAGGGCGGCTACTGGGAACACTTCGAACTTGCTATCGCACCTAAAGAACAAACACCCCAAGGTTCACAGTGAAGTCAGGCTCCTGATGAAGAGAGAAGGTGAGAAATGGTCTGGAACGACTGACATCAACCAGCCAACACTTTCTTCTGTGCTATACGCAGTCCAGCCGTATGAAAGAGGCGGGAGACGATGGCTGGAGCTGACGGATTCTTGAATATCAACTTATAACTAAAATACTTGCTGGAAAAAAACTTTTTCTATCATTATTTTGACAATGACAATTCTCTCATTTATACACTTTAATTTAAATTTTAAAAAATAGTTGTTAGTTACTCATACCGCAATTAATTTTATAATATCGTACCGTGATGAGAATAACCCAATATCGCCCAACCCTATTGTCAACTACCTTTGTATCAAAATGGAGGTAGATTCTGTGGAGCTATGGACTGCAGTTGGTAGTAGTTTGTAACCACCTAGGCTACTGAACACTACACCGACCAACTATCTAGCTGGATTTTAAAGGATTATATTTCAGACACTTCATCTTTTTCTCACACAGAGAGCACACACAGAGACTGAGCATGCTCACAACAAAACCACAACATGAATACACTAAAACAGTGAATATGATTAATGACAACTGTTACAAGTTGTAGGTCACTGGTTCAGGCCTTGGAAAAGTACGACGAAGGAAGGTCCCCCTTCTTTGGATAGTCTGATATTCCATAGTAGTGATCTGTATAGATTATTGTTAGCAACAGAGGAGAATCATATTTTGAAAGAACTTGGGAGAAGTATAGCTATGCTTCATGAAATTGAGGAGAAATTGGGTGAGTCATACACAACTGTTAGTGTTCCAATTCCTGAAACCATTTCGCAATCAAGAGGGCGTCTTAAATTCAATATTTGCCGAGAACAAATTGAGCATCTCTTGAAGTTGAATTTTACTTGTGTAAAAATTGCTGATCTTTTGGGTGTGTCTTTACGCACATTAAGAAGACGGATGGGTGAATATCAATTGTCAGTTACTCAACTGTATTCTGAAATTAGTGATACAGAGCTTATTAGCATTGTGACTGACATTCAGAAATACTTTCCGAACTGTGGATACCGCATGATGGATGGTCATTTGCGCCGCCAAGGAATAAGAGTATCTCAAGTTAGGATTCGAAGTACAATGCATAGTACGGATCCACAGGGGGTTGTTCTGCGTTGGAGACAAACAATAAAACGTCGTCAATACCGAGTTGCAGGCCCACTTGCATTGTGGCACATAGATGGGAATCACAGATTAATAAGGTTAGATGTGCATAAATAAATTCAGATTTCATATAGTATATTATTGAAGTTGTTAGGCAGCTCTTGGGCATAACAACTGTCTTTATGATAAGACATAGAAATGAACTTAAATTTGTTTGTAATTATGTTCATTGGAAATTTGTGTATATAGCTATGCCGTTTAGTTAAATTGCTGAATAGCTACTACTATAATAGTTTGCTTTGGATTTCAAGAACTTTTTTTTGCATTTGCTTATCAGGTGGAGAATGGTAGTTCATGCTGGGGTAGATGGATTTTCACGCATACCTGTTTACCTGCATTGCTCTAATAACAACAGGGCTAGCACTGTACAAGACCTTTTCAAGGAGGCTGTGGATAATTGGGGATTACCATCACGTGTAAGAAGTGATCGAGGTGGTGAAAATAGTGAACTTGCTCATTTCATGTTGTGCCACCCCAAACGAGGAACAGGAAGAGGATCAATAATAGTGGGCAAAAGTGTTCACAATCAGAGAGTGGAACGATTATGGAGGGATGTTTTCCAAGGTGTTTTAAAAATGTATTACAATTTGTTTTACCACGAAGAACTTCATTATATTTATCCAAATGTGCACCAAACTTTACTTGATCCAACAAATGAGCTTCATTTGTTCTGCCTGCATTATATATTCATTCCAAGAATAAATCAACACTTGCATGAGTGGAAGCAAGCATGGATAATGCATCCAATGCGATCTGAGGGCCAACAAACACCTATCCAACTTGGACAAGTGGCATGCAGAGCTATGTTGGATCATCATGTACTGTGGCATCTGAAATGTTTGAGAGTGTATCGGTAAGAGATAATTGCCGACAAAAAAATCGGCTTCTTCCTTTCCTGTGGCTAGGATAGCTAGCTACCTTGAGTAGAAAACTTATATTTGTACTAGTAACCATGGTAACATATTCTTGTGAACTAACATATGCAGGGCTTTTTTATAATGTGATTTCAGGGGGGGGGGGCAAATCAACATTTCGGGATAACGAGGGGGTACTGGCTAAACAAATAGTTCAAGAAAACACATAGTGAAAATGATTTTCAGGGGGAGGGAAGCCCCCCCAAAAAGGCCTTTAAAAAAACCCTGATATGCCTAATTTACCTCGCTATTGAGGAAAATGCTTTAATCATAATAATATATATTGAGGGGGAAGAGGAAGGTGCTTATGGGATCGACTGGGAAGGACCTACTGCCATCCAGGAATCAGAAAATGTGGAAGTTCCCAAGACATCTATTCCCACAGGTTATTCATTAGAAGAGCTCGAAAGAAATGTTGACCCTCTTGCAGACAGTGATGAATATGGTATTGATTTATACATCAAATTATTACAATATATAGGCAGTCATTAAAATCATTAACTAGCACAACAAACATGTTTTCAGTATACCATTCTAAATGATAATTACACTTGTCCAAAAAACCCTTGAGAATTTAAGATGAAAAAGTTCATTTTTCATTAAATTCTGTTTCCTCAACTGGGAGTGTAAATGGCAATATTAAGGTTAAGGTACATGTAGACACTGATGGCAGGACAGCAGTGTCACTGAAACATACTTTAGGTTTAGTATTAGGAAAACCGAAGGGTGGAACTTCTGAGGATCCAGTGAGAAACACAAAAACATCACCAAGAGTAGGAGTTTCCAGACATTCTGTATCTAAAAATAAATAGCAATAATTTTAAACGCTTGCAAATATGAATTACTAACCTTCTTCGAGATTCTTTAGGTAAGACAGCCAATTCATAATTATCATTTCTTCTTTACATCTTTTATTAGATCCCTGAACAGAATATATATCTGAAAGACAATAGCAGCAAAGTGGGTAAAGGTTCAGTTTAAATCATCTTGACCGCCTTCGTTACAACCTGCGACCCTTACCACCTTCATTTTACCGCCTACCGCGCCTTGATTGTAACCCCCCTACCGCCTTCATTTTTACTGCCTACCGCCTTCAATGTGATGCCTACCCCCTTCCTTGTGACTGGGTATCGCCTTCATTTTTACCACCTACCGCCTTCATTTTGACCACCTACCGGCTTCATTTTTACCGCCTACCGGCTTCATTTTGACCGCCTACCGCCTTCATTTTGACCACCTACCGCCTTCATTTTGACCACCTACCCGCCTTCATTTTGACCACCTACCGGCTTCATTTTGACCGCCTAATACCCGCCTTCATTTTGACTGCCTACCGGCTTCATTTTGACCACCTACCCGCCTTCATTTTGACTGCCTACCGGCTTCATTTTGACCACCTACCGCCTTCATTTTGACCACCTACCCACCTTCATTTTGACTGCCGCTTCATTTTGACCACCTACCGGCTTCATTTTGACCACCTACCGGCTTTATTTTGACCGCCTTAATAGGAACGATACAGTTTACCGCCCGCTTGTCAATTGTGGCCTGTCAATTGTGGCACGGATAACGCTCCATATATTCCCCAAACCTTCAGTTGTTATTTTAGCAGCTGTTCTAACCTGGGGTGGGTAGGCTACACCAAGCTGAAGAAGGTGTACATACCAATAAGTTATCTCATATTTAAGTATACACGTGCCTTTACAAGCCCCACCTTCTTCCCAACTTACAAGTTGAATTATTTTTGGAGAAGGATATTATTGTTTGTTGTGTACATAGAAACATGGTAAAGGGAATGTCTTTATAGGATAGAGTAATTTCCCCATTGCCTCAGGGCAATTAACCAAACCTTTAGTAACAAACTCAACTGCACATTATAACTCCAGGTGCTAGAAATTCTGATGCTGCTATTATATGTACATTTTGAGCATACATGTATGTAAGGGGTCTGGGAAAAGGGCTTATGGCGCAAAAATTGAAATTGAGATATAGGCTCCAGAAGTAAGTCATCGGGAAAAAAATTTTCTTTCTCCTATTTTTTGTTATTAGTCTTAGTGACCCTTACTCTACGTCTATGCCAAATTTCATATGTCAAAGCAACTTAAAAGACCCCAAGCGTGCCGTGGAAAGACAAGCTACTTTTTATTCTCTCTCGTTCTCGAAGTACAATAAACGGGGGATGGGAGGAGTTTCAAAGAAGCAGCTAAAAAACCGGCATAGCTTTGAGACTATTGCATGCACTCTACAGCTTACCTCTGGCTGAAAGTTTACCGCTACAGCAAATAGAGTAGCCAAGGATTCCGACAAGACAGGCCGTGAGACGCTTTGAAAGCTAAAAAGAACTCTATGCAAACTTCGTTAGTCACCGTTAAAAACCGGCTGTACAGTTTAATTGCGTATGCATAGTACGCCGTTAAGTATACGGAAACGTTAATTATACCGGAAGTCGAAATTCAATTTATTTTTTCTCGATTTCTAGTTCATTTGAATACAGCCCAGTTCAACTGCCAGTTTCTCTGCACATCGAAGGCTTTACCCTCCAGTATTTTAGCACTAAGTTGGGATAAATTGTAGCTTTTTATTAGCATAAAAAACTCATTTTTTTTGGTTTGCTCCATAAGGTCCCTTTTCCTAAACCCATTCACATATGCTTGGTGGAGTAAAAAATGTCAGAAAGGCATAAAGCAGATAAGAAAGAACAGGCCAGTAATATTCTTGTGAGTTCATTAGATAATTTTTATTAATGACTCGTAATTCAGTACTGGCTCGTGACTAATCCAACTGGTGGGTGTGGTACAGATTCCAGGTGTATGTAGCGTAAAGTGTTGTCTTTTCTACAATAAGCTGAGTGCATCATAGCCTCTCTTCTGCAGTTTAGAGGCATAATTTTAATCATGTGGGAGAGTAAGAAATTAAGTTTTTTGCAAAATCTTTGGAAAGTTAAAAATAACATAACTAGAGCACTAATAGTGCAAACCCGCCAGGTACATTTGCAAGTGCCCCAATATCTAAAAACATCACCATACCTCAAAGTACATGTGTACAAAATTTGAAGCTTTTATCAAAAAGTGAACGATTTTTTGCCTATGCTGCCCCACTATATGGAGTAATACGTACGTAGTTAACCCTCAGCATGCATGCGCGAGAGGCTCTTTGTCATTCATTCCTTCATTCACTCCATCAACAGCGGATCTCAAAGATGGCGGACTTTTATGCCAGAGAGAAGAGGAAATCCGACTAGATGACGATTTAAGATCCTTTAATTTGCCACTTATTTGAATTTTTGCTTAGTTCTTGAGAAAACGAGAGCAAAGGCAGACTATGGCGAGTGCTTGTATACGGCCACAACCGTTCAGTTGTTTATCTGCCATTTGGAATCACGTATGCTCACGTGAGTGTACAAGTCTGGTGTTGGGACCTCTCTGCTGCTGGAGGTGCGCTTCTTTCATCAACTGTAAGTATACCTGCTCTCCAAAAAGTGTGCCCTAAGTGTTCGTGTAGCGTGCATGTCAGAAAATCAAAATGTTCTTGTGGCTATTTTTTTCCCTACTAAGCTGAGGTTAATATTAAAGCCAGAGGATGCCATGAAGTCCTCAGAAAGTCGTAAAATCCGTATTGCTGAGTATCAAGCTCGTAAAACAGCTTTAGAAAGTATGGATCAGTCCCAGGGGTGTGTAAGGGCTGGTTCTAAATATTTATGCCCATAAAAAACCCTTGAAATGCCAAAAGAATCCCAGAGATGCAAGAAGGCAAATTTACAATTTATATTCATAAACAGAACAAATCTATTACTGTTATAAGCTGAAAAGAACTCGGGTATTCGACAATAGTGACATCTTTTGACAATTTTGCATTTTTAAACTAACGCAGAGCTCAGCTGTGGCTGTCATTTTTAAGATGGCCGCCAGATGCCATAATTTTTTTCTTTTTTTTTTTGCTATAAATTATTACAAGAGTAACTATTTTTGCAAAATTGCTCCCATCTACACAAAATGGCTGCTACCAAAACAAAATGGCCGCCAATTTTTATTAATAAATGTTAATTAGTAGTGATTATGTTAAATGTTTGCTATCAACTGCTAAGTTCTTTTACATTCTCCTTCACACTGACAGAACAGTACACTGGAGTGCAGCTCTTTTACACTTGCATCTGTTAGTGCACCCTTTCTTACAGCCGCAAGAAACCAGTTCATAGCAGGTTTTGGATGCCTCTGGTAGTGTGGTCTAATGCGGTTCATAAAGCCCATCTGTTTTAATCCAACCCCAGTCACATGGGGAAGGAATAACAGGCTGCGCAAGAAGTGTTTGCCCCCAGACATGACCACCTTGGAAGGCAGCTCTTTTGACATGCAAGAGCAGCTCGTGTGAGAGGAATTCTGAGCACAGAAGATTTCTTTGCAAATAGCTTCTTTGTGGCCTAGTTGATGTCAGTGCAGGTGCTGGTGCGATCATAGAGTAGAATGACATATCTCTCCATAGCTTTCATACTCTCTTCTGGGATTCCAGTGGGTGCATGTGCTAGAGTCAGCAAAGCACCAGTGAGCTCTGGCAATGACTTCCAGGTGTTCCATGCAGTCTTCTTGCCATGGCCAACAAATGCCGACACCGTATTACACCCAGTGTGGGCATGAAACATTGGAAGGGCCATCGATTTCTCGGGCCCCAAAAGGGAAGACATTCTGTGGGCTGCCAGGTATCGAAAACTCTTCCCTGCTCCAAAAGCAAGCCACACTTCACTGCTGGCTGGTAATGTTGGGTGAGATACCATCACAGCCAACACCACAACATCAGTGTCAACAGTACGTATGAGTATTCCTTGATGACCCTGTTGTGCAGCATGTGCTACATGCAGCATCATGCGGCTGTCTGCCTCTTCATGAGTGCATGGAGAAAGCAAGTGCAGGTCATTTTGTGATGGCACAGAAAGAACTTTCTCCCTATCTGTAACAACTAGTTCCTTGGTAGGCTCAACAAATGATTGCATGAGGGATTTAGAGAGGAAACTAAAGAGTTCCTTGTTGTTGAGATCCACACGCAGGAAATTCTGCCAATTTCCTGGAATCGGTGCAGACTCAATGACACGTCTGCGAACCCCCTTTCCACATTTTTCCCTGGCTGTTGCCTTCAGAGAATCTCCCCTGTAGCTGTCCCATACCAAATCAAGATGTGATATTATATTGAAGCTGTCCAGACATGTATGGAATAAACACTTGATTGGCGTACTCCTGAAAGGTATTGGCAGCACCTGGCTTCAGCATCTGAACAATTGCAGCTCCATCAATAATTGCAGTAGTAACAACTGGTGCTACAGATTGTGCTTCAGAAAGACCCTCCAAACAAACTAGCAAATCACTCTTGGCACCTAAGTGAAGTCTCCCTGCATCTGAGAGTGATGGGGGACAGACTTGATTTTCATGACGAAAGAATTCATCTAGGTTACCGTCACGTGTCTGACAACCAATGTATAACCGCGACAAGAGTTGGACATCACTCTTCAGGGAGGTCAACTGGTGCTTTCCTTTGGGTGCCTTGCGGGTAGTCGTTGAAAACAATGGTAGCTTGTTGCGATGAATGGTGTCACCTAGTGACTTAGTCCTATCTTTGATGCATTCTTTGGTGAAAGCATCAAATTGCTTTTGGCCTATCTTCTTGGCGTTACGTACAGCAGCATCTGCTATCACATTTGTGTCAAGGACAAGCAAGTCCTGGCTCTCTTCTTCAAATGGATTTCCAAACTCCTCAATGACGGCTACTAGAGAACGAATATGGTTTGCAAAGGCTGTCTGTATGCTCGCTGTTTGGTCATGGTGACATACATGCTCTCTTTCATTCCAGTGCAGGCTTACATTTTCAAATTCACCGATCACTCTGGCAACTTTGGGACCAGCAACCATCCACCAACGTAGGGCACTTGGGTCTTCAGTGAGACCCACTGCCCCTCCATCACCTTTGACACAGGCATTGTTTTGCTCGTGTGCTTGATCAAGAGGAATTGAAAAGAACACTCGCTTGGTCTTCTGCACTGTGAAGTTGCCAGCATTGAACTTCCTACTGATTTCAGGATGTTTCTCAGGTAGTTCAGCCATGTCCCTCAGGTGCACTGGTATCCAGCGAGCATAGTTTGTATGATCTAATGTACAGAACCAGGGAACAAGTTCTGTTAAGGCATCCAGATACATGGCAAAGTTTGCTTCTCTCAGGGATCGGACATACACAGCAATGCACACTTCCAACTCCAACGTTGTTGCCCAAAATTAAAACTGAGGACAGCTCTGTTTCCTCTGATCACACCAGACCTCACACTCCACAGGGGATTGCACACTGACACTGTAACGGTTGTAGGCATGATGTTGTAGGATGTGCAAGGCAGCAGCAGTAATTTGGTGTGCTCTTCTTGTGTGCATGACCTGTGCTGCTCGGTGTAGAGAATCAGCTGTTCCTGCTGTGGCTATTTCTGCTTGTACAAGTGCTTGTGCCCATCCACTTCCTTGCAGCCAGTCACCAATGGTTTTCAGTGCTGCCATCTCTATGTGTAGACCACCAAACATCACCACCAACGTATCTTCCCGATACTTCTCAGACCACTTCCACTGGATCTGTTTGGCTAAAGCGTAGAGTGGTTGATCAAATGTTATTACAGGAGTTTGTCCCGCGTTCAGATGTTCAACAGCACTCTTGATCACATCCATCGAGTGACGAATCATAGCCACTGTGTGAGCCTTCTCCAGGAATAAGGGAAGTAAGGCTGTGGGAGTGATGACTCAATTTCCTGGTTCTTGCTTGCTGGCATGGTAAGCATACCACGATAAATTCTTGCTGTTCATCTCAACACTTCCTTCAAGAACATTCCTTGCATTCTCTATTAGCCATTTGTGCTCCCCTTCTGTGTGTTTCTTGAAGTTGGTCCTCTTCACGCAGCCATTTTAAAAACGACAGCCACGGCTAACAAAGGCGCAATTGCAGGCGCCCCAATATCTGAAAATGTTCGCAATACTTGAAAGTACATGTGTGCCAATTTTGGTGCTTTTATCAAGAAGTGAACGATTGGTCCATATTATGAAGCTATGCTGCCCCTCTAAGACTAGAATAATATAGTCACTAAGTAATTGTTGTTTGGTTGCCTTTTGTGGGCTGCAGTACAAGAAATATATATTTATTTAAGTGCCTAAATATTATGTGTTTATTATTCCAGATTGGTGTTGTGGTTGGTTCTTTTTGTTTTTGTTGGGTTTTGTTTTTTGTTGTTGTTTTTGTTTTAATTTTTTGTTCTTGTTTTTTTTTGTTTTGTTTTGTTTTTTTTGTTTGTTTTTTGTATTTTGTTCTTTTCTTTCCACAATTCGTCCAGACTTCAGGGATGATCCCAGTCAGTTTTAGTTGTTTAGCTAACAAATTGGCTTTCTTCTAAGATTATTTACAGATGCATATACATGTTATGTGTACGATACTGAAGCTACTTGCACATTCCCCCTAGAGATTATGTTCAAGTGAAAGGTCAGGCTACACTATAAAGAATCTAATAATTGGTAATAAGTATGAGGTGTGAATATTAAGGTGTGGTAAAGTGACTACTAAGTGGGTGTGGTTATAATGTATAAATTAGTTTTAGTTCAATTAACTCCCCAATTTTCTAGGACACATTTCACACAGTTCTGTACTAAACTGTGTGAAATAGCACGAGTCCTAGGAAAGTAGAAACTAAACTAACACAGGACCCCACCCACTATGAGGCCCGGCGATCAGTCAGGGAAACAAAGTCTTCCAGCTATGAATATTATTAATTTCAAAGGGAGGGTTATTTGTAACCCCCCCTCCCCCCCTTAAAAAAAAAAAAGCCCTGGCTGTGGGCCTGGTTTAGCTTTTCTTTTAGCTTTTCTTTTTTTTTGTTTGTTTTTTTTTTGTTTGTTGTTGTTTTTTTGTTTATTGGTGAGCAGATTTTTATTGCAGTGCTAACTTTCTTCTTAGTACTATTAACTCTATTGCTGTAGAATGGGGAGGATTGATATTTCCTCAGATCCAGTGTTACATACAACCTTGGGCGTTTGTTAATTTATTTGTTATTTTGTTTAGTTGTTGTTATTTTTGTTTTTAACTGACAGTCTCCTTTGCCATACTGGTACAGCTCTGACTATTCATAGTTGTCAAGCCAGGAAGCTGGTGTGGTTAAAAGTTAACCTATCATTTTGCGTTTTCAGTGTAATTCTAATTTTTAACGGATTGAATACCAAGCGGGTTGCTTTTGGGTAAAGTTAACAAAAATAATGTATTAAATCCACTTGACCATCACTTTATGGGGCTGACCTATTTAACTATAAAGAAAGGAGGAAGGAGAAATAGTACTATTTCTGGCTAGGGAAGCTGTAAATATTACAAGCTATTTACAGTGTGATCTGCATTCATTGCAAGAAAAGAACGTAGAAGGTGTGGCGGTGGTGGCAGCTGTGACGGTACCAGCTACGTGTGTGTGTGGGCTTGTGTGTGTATATAAGATTTTCCGCAACATTGCAGCAGTATGGTACTGACTCCCCATCGGATCTTCATCATCATCCATCAACATCTGGTTGTGGTTGTGGTGCACAAACCTGTGTCCGCTATTCTTATCACTATCCTGTTTTGTTTTTCTTTCACAATTGACTGGGCTGGCACTCTATTGTTCTTGATCCTTTGTCCTTTGACAGTATTTAATTCACTCAGCACTTGAGTTCTGCCACTTTTTGAACAATTGAATTCCGATTGCTATAGGCATGGCAAGTTCCTTTGGATCTGACTGGGTGGAGAAGGCTAAGGAGAAATTAGATCTTATTAGGTTACCACAGCATTTCAGAGACCTTGCTGATAGTCTCCAAAGAGTTCGCTGTGAGGCCATATTAGGAACAGAAGTTGTGGAAGGTCTCAACAAGAAGGCTGATAGCATTTTTTTTGAGTCCTGTGAACTTGCTCGTTTATTCACCACTTGCATGGATACGTTTGAAAATGATTGTATCAACGCTCTTTCTAAACTAGATGAAATTTTTGAACATCTTCGCTGCGGAAGTGTTGCAATGGCCATTTTAAAATTTAAAAACTTAAAAAGATTGGCACAAGATATGGTAAAAAAATCAGATCATGTGCTGAAGAAAATTGATAATTTGTCTACAATGATCCAAGATGCTATTGGTGAGACTTGTGATAGACAGGGTGAG
>WLWD01005767.1_pt1 | contig 54512 bp, 44 predicted proteins | sample 6712731 | NCBI WGS metagenome assembly WLWD01 (sample SAMN12718690, study PRJNA576275) | sponge metagenome | isolation source: marine sponge | host: Mycale hentscheli | place: New Zealand: South Island, Marlborough, Capsize Point | collected 2014-11-01 | reverse complement strand
TGGTTACTTCTTTGTTCCTTACTCTGCTCATAGAATCATAACAGGTTATTCCTTCAACAGTCTATCAACACCTAAGGCTGCCCCGGGATAACTTCTACCACCCCTGAACAATTTTTCACACTTTGGACTCTTTCATAAATAGCTATATTTCCTGTAATGTAATGTATGTATATATTCACTGCCTCCTCTGGCTTACTGTCATTCACACCACTTGCACTAGAAGGCCCACAAGGCCAAGGATTTATGCTATTGAAATTGATATATCTCTGATAAAGTCTATACACCTGCGGGTCTTCTGCCTTGCATAGCAGCTTGGCAATCTTTAAACCACTAGCTCATCTAGTCAATCTCTCCCCAGTGGTTTCCAAGAGGCCATTGACTCTGCGAACAGCTCAGAGTGCAGTAAGCCAGCTTTCCAGAGCAGACTACGAGCCGGAGTCATTTTCTAAAATAGGAAACGAAATGATAGTGACTAAACCAGGAAGGTAAGTAGCCATTTATAAAGAGAATGAGCAAAAGTTTTTACTATATATTTGTCTATTTACTTTGTGCTCTACTGCAGATGATTATTTCCAGCTCTGAATCCCAAGGACTGAATCCCAACAAGGACTAAAAAGTTTCCTTATGTTTTGTATCAGCCGACAACCAGTGGTATTGATACTCCAGTATGAAGTGGATGAACTGAAATGAACTGCAACCTAATTATATTTAAACATAACTATCATTTCATATCCATTGGAGACAGTTTCTAGTGAAGGATGGATTCCTTATAGCTAAGGTGCAAGATAATTCATAGAAGTAGCAACTCAACCTTTGTGGTCTCACTTGTTTGCTGTTTACAGCCTCAGAATTCTATTGCCTGAATAGGAATTAATCGAATTTCTTATTGAGGGACATATTGTAGTAGATGCAATATGAATAAATAGGATTGTAGTCAGGATTGAATGAATAGGTGCTAAAAATGATCATTATACTGAAATTTGAATAAGGGTAGCTGGATCAAGCAAATAACATCCTTGTGTACATTACCATTATTAAACTGAATAAGATATAAGTACAGATGAAAAAAAGACAGCTTTGGAAACTCAGTGTTTAGGAGTGCAATTAGGTGTTTATGATAGGATAAGTGGTATTAAATCAAAGTCGTGTGTTTAGAGACATTTAAATGCTAACATGCACTTCTCTTGTATTTCTGGATTAAAATACAACGCGATGTTCCTTTCTATTAACAAATTGTGCAATTCAAAAAAACAAATCACATTCCCAACTGTTGAGAAATCTGTCCAATTTCTGATGGCAGATCTGTTTTGTTTTTGTCAACATGTTAATGTTAACCTGAAACAGTCATTGTTTTCTGTCAGAACTCACACACAACTACTGCCTATGCTTTACCTCGATTTTCAAAACATTAAGACTATGCATATGTATGTGATCACATAGTATTTATCTATAATATTAATTAAGGGGGGGCCTTCACCCTACAAAATGATTTCCCCCCCTTTATTCTGTAGATTGAAGCTTTCTAAAGCTGAGTCCAAAGTTTCAAGTCAATTGGTATTTGGCGAGCGAGCGGAGCGAGTGAGACACTCTCAGGAGTAAACAAAATTGAAAATTTGGGATATTTGTTTGTTTATATACATGTATAAATAATGGCATACTGAAAATCCCCTCGGGATGGTCTTCTATATTCAAACTACTCGTTCATTCTAGTCCACTACGTCTGCCTGCTCACAATTCTCTCGCACCAGGAAATAGTTGCATTCATCAATGATACCCAATATTTTAGCCACCTTTTCCACATTCATATCCACTGGAAACTGTTTCTCGGGCCTACTCATCAATGCTGGTGTCCATCCTAACAAAGGGATGAACTGAAATGAACTAGTATAATGTGCAACTTAATTACATCAAACACACACATATACATACTGTAAGGCAATTGCTTTAAACATCACCATCTTTTAGCAGCTATTTTGTTTGTCAGTGTAATTATTTTGATGTTTTAAATGATGCAAATAGCAACTTAAAGTCTGTAACTATGGCAACAGTTGTATAGCAGGAGCAGACAATGGAAATGTCCTTGTGGGTAGCGTGAAAGTTTCTTAGTCAGCAGAAACAATCATATGGATTGATACACATTATTTCTAGTGCACTATTTGTAAATCTGTTGCTTAAAAACTATCACTAATCATCTGAAAATTAAAGCTACCAATACATGTCAGCTGTATATCCGATTAAAAGATTGATTGTGTGTGGCCTAGCCTATGCACGTGCCAATTCTTAGGAAATTAAAGTGTGTATGCTACTTCTGAGGGCTGTAATGTATGATAGTCCGATTATGCCTTACGTCAAGATGTGACATTGCATGCAATATTTGACGAAACTTCATACAAATTTCTGTGCTAGCTAGTTTCAAAGAAGTTTTATTTATGGTTGCACTAGCTACCACTTTAACTACTAGTGTGTTGCTACTTTTTATCCCAGATTAATATTATTGGTTGCAAAATTGCTATGGAAACTAGAACTAGATGGCACCACTCTTACCAACATGTCAGAATAGACTAAGGAGTATGTGTGAGTAAGTGAGTATGAGTAAGTGGATGGGTGTGTATATGTGTGCCATACTGTTGTTTATTGACTCATGTGAGGTATTAGTAGTGAAATTGAATTGTAAGAAGGCTGGCATACTACTTTAATGGAAGAGGAACTTGCTAATAAACAATAGCAATTAAGTTGGTCTGTTTACTGTGATTGTAAACTAATTATAGCCTGGTTGAAGATATTTTTGTCATGGGAGAATGACTTGGGGAGTTGACATAAGAACATACACACAACATATGGAAATTATACCCGATTTTTCCAAATAAGGACAAATTGCAAAACTTAGTCTGCATTAAAGAAAGTGAGCATTTAACACTTTAGTCATAGTTGATGTTTAGATCCTGCTAGTTTTGCCTAATTAGAACACGACCTAGGCTGGGATTACCTAGGATAAGACAGGATCTAGATTAGGACCATGACCTATCAGGACACAACCTAGAGTTGGGCATGACCTAAGTTAGGACATGACTTAGGTTAGGATATTACCTAGGTTAGGACACGACCTAGGTTAGGACATGACCTAGGTTAGGATATTACCTAGGTTAGGACACGACCTAGGTTAGGACACGACCTAGGTTAGGACACGACCTAGGTTAGGACATGACCTAGGTTAGTACACGACCTAGGTTAGGATATGACCTAGGTTAGGACACGACCTAGGTTAGGACATGACCTAGGTTAGGATACAACCTAAGTTAGGACATGATCTAGGTTAGTACACGACCTAGGTTAGGACATGACCTAGGTTAGGATATTACCTAGATTAGGACATGACCTAGGTTAGGACACGATCTAGGTTAGGACAAGACCTGGGTTAGGACCAATATTGTTAATTAAAACTTAACCCCACGTTTCGACTTCTTGCGGAAGTCCACTTCAGGGGTCAAGTGAGGTCGAACTCTCCGCTGGGATAATAACACACGATGTGGACAGCAAGATTTCTGGAGGGTAGCTTACTGTTTATTATATCCTGGAGGGTGATGTGCATGTTCAGCAATGGCTGAAACCTTCTCATCACCTCTCTCACAAGCATCCTGATGTTCTTTCACTCTCTGCTCAAGCCTTCTAGTTGTTTCATCTATATGTATACATGCCCAATGAGAAGGCACAGCTCCTTGGATCCCCTTGATAGTATTGCATATACTTCAGAACCTTTGATTTTGTTCATTTCATATTGTATTTGATTATGGCCCTGCTACTATGGAGTTATGATTTTATATTGTTGTTTAGTAATATTTTTTAGAAAGTGAACAAAAAATTATTAATAATTATCTACACTGCTGCTGCTTCTGCCCTACAGTACTGAGTCCTTTGAGGTGAAAGCTCTGTGTGGTAAATTGTCTGCTACAGTTGATAGTAAGAATCAAACCTTTCTCCTGTTCAGTATCTGTGTGATCTTTAGAAGGGTATACCCCTGAGTATCATCTACCATTTTCATTGCTCCTCATTCCCTGCGTTGAGTTGGCGCTGACCACAAATGTGGCAAAAGAGGAATGCACTTGGCGAAACCGGAAACCAATTAAGGTCACATGACAGTAGTAGCTCAACGCGCGAAAACGTCGACGCCCACACAGTAAAAACGGGGCGGGTACGAAAATCTGAGTGGACAAACAACCCATTTTACAAACGTACCTCACATTTTAGCTTAAGTAGCCTTGAATAGCAACAAATTCCTGAGCCTAACCCCGGAAGCGTAGCTACTCCGTTCAAAAGTTATTAACGGTTTTTATCGGATAACTCAACTTCTATAGCAAAAATCAATCACATTCGGCATAGTTGCCAACTTTTTAAAATGGAAAGTAGGGACATAGACCACACCCACCAAAACCACGCCCATTTCAAGAACCCCAGGCATAGTCTCGCAAGCCAGACCCTTTACCAGACGCTACGCTGGGGAAGGGTCTGGTACATTGCGCACATCAATCTCGTATCATTCCCCCAGAATCTGGGGGAAATACTTTGCCTGTACTTCTTATGGAGCGGCTGTGGTTAAATTGTTGGCTGTAAACTTTACGCGTTCATTTTTGCAACTCGGATAGAAATGGAAAGATGCTTGGGTTGTGGAGGAGATGTTTCCACTGCCAGTGAGAGAAAGCGGCGGCGATTACTTGGTAGTTCCACTGCAGAAAAAATCAGGAACACTTTAATTTCATTCTTCTGTCAATGTCATAATTTGCAATTAGATTCTGAGTCTATTAGAAGAGGGTATATTTGCAGGAATTGTGTCAGGTTGATAGAAAAATATAATCTATTGCATGAAGAGGTTGCAACCAATACAAGAAAGGTACTTCCACATTTGCCTGTGACTGCTGGAGGGACAGGTCAAGTCTTGAGCATTGCAAGCATTATCCCCTCCACCTCTAGCTGTTCAACCTCAGCGCATATGCCTCTTACTTCATCATCCATGCCAGTCACTGCTACTTATACTACAACATCAGTTCCTCAATTCTGTGCAGCATCACCTGTTGAGCAAGTAACATTTACATCTGAGGCTCCTTCAACACCATCAAGGCATACTGTTTCTGCAACCCAGATGTCACAAACAGCATTAACTACTACTTCAGAGTCACCAGAAGTCACTGTAAGTATCTTATGATCGGTGTTGTTATAATGACATCATTAATATTAACAATTAAATTGCTACAGTTATGCTAAGAAAGATTAAAGAAATAGTCCGCTTTTAAATTACACATGCAAGAATTTGTGATCTTATTGTACAATGATCACATAGCATATTAGATTTTGATTCTGTCTATACTAGAATTAAGTCTTCATATATTATTTTCGTTCTCCCCCCTGCCCCAGGTTTTCAACAGTTTAGGCACCAATCAGTATGGGATTGGCTATATGGCCTTAAAGAAAATTTAGGAACTGCCAAATATTTACATTAAAAATAGTTATGTATAATTCCAATAGTTCTGCTCTTTTTTTCTTTCATTATAATTACAATTACTTTATATATGATCTCATTGTAATTTATTACAATGACAAATTACAATTGCAAATTCAATTCTTAATTGATAAAAATTTCAAAGTGAAATTATGTCTAATATTTTTATAGGCTACTATACACTACAAGTCAAGGCCTTTGTCTTATCGTGTAACTCCTGGAAGAAGACGCATTTGCAAATCTCTAGTTCGAAGGAACTATCAGTCGTTTGCCCAAAAGTCCGTGCAAAATGTGGTGAGCAGAAAGGCATTGGTCAAGATTGTAGGGCGCACCTTGACTAAAGAAGTGGCAGCAATGTGTTCAAAGAAGTTTAATTCCATCCTGAGAGCAAAAAACCGAGACTCTATGCTTAAGTTTAAATTTAGAACAGTTCTTATCGAACTAAAGAACCAGGCACCCACTCTTCTCTCTCTCCTTCAAAGTTGCATGAAGACAAAGACTCCTCGTGTAAATTGCAACTTAATCATAGTAATGATTGCTGCTATGATTTGCAAGCATCGTGACTCCAAATGCTCACTTGTACATAGAATTTTGTCTCTGGCTATGTACGCAGGACATTCAGCCAAACAGGTATGTATTTAATATACATGGCATCGATCTATTAAGCAATATGTTTTGTTATGTTTTATAAGGTGTATCAGCGTCTACAGAAAGTAGGTATTTGTTTGTCTCATCAATCAACTGTCAACCTTGTAGATGGCTTGGGAGATCACTTTGACAGGAAAGTGAAGGAATGGCAAAAGGTTGCAGAAAGTAAACTCGAGCCTTCACAGGTACTAATGAAATTAGGAGAGTTGAGCTAAAGGTGTTAAATATAGCAAATCCCACAGTTCACACCATGCAAAAATTTAGTTGCAGGCTCACCCCATTCCTCATACCTTATTCTTCTCCCTCGTTTCGCTCCCCACCCTTCACAACCTTTAGTTATCTAAGGGGTGATGTTTAGGTTACCCCTCTGGGCGGACAGGGAGGTGGACAAAAAGTGGGGGAGGAAGGAAGGGGGGAAGTGTTGATGTTTAAGAGAAGTATTAAGTTAAACAGATTGGCGGAAGGGGGAAGGGAGGGGGGAAAAAGTGGGGAGGAAAGGGGGGAAGTGTTGATGTTCAGAGAAAGTATTAATGTTAAACGATTGGCGGAAGGGGGGGACAAGTGGGGGGAGAAGGAAAGGGGGACAGGAAGTGGGGGGGAGGGGAGGGGAAGTGTTGGGAGGAGAGGGGGAAGTGGAGGGAGGGGATGGGAGAAGTGGGGGGAAGGGGAGGGGGGCGGGGGTGGTGGGGGATTACAAGGCAAAGACATAATGGTCTTCTGACGTGCCCAAAACTTTATCCGTTAACCACAGGTATAAATAGTTCAGTACATGGAGTAGAATAAAAGCTCTGTGATGATTTAACTAAATAATAGAGAACGAATCTTTTTACGAGCCCAAATTATGTGTTTTTAATCATTTTTATTAAAGGGTCTGGCTACGCGACACTACTCCAGTTTGACTTGCAGCCACCCCTACAAGCTCTTGCAGCTTTAGGAATGGTCATCCATACTGGCTTCCAAATAAAGTTTGTTTATTCTATCCACAGCCTTCAGGTGAAGGCTTAATTTGTATTGATAATTAGAGTGAAAAACTGGGGACTTAGTTTGACCGAAGTTTCACTTTTTTTTGATAATATAGACTGAAAAAAAAAATCCATGGTTGCAAGTTCAATTTTGAAAGCACCCACAGAAATTGCCATTAATTGTTGAACAATCTTATGACATTCATTGATTAAATTAGCTAATTTGTACAAGTTATTACTATAAAATTAAAACATAATTTTTGTTTGATCTTTGAAAATGAAGCTATATCAGAACTAAAAAAAATTAGCCAAATACAACATAATGTCTGAAAGTGGAAGGGGGGTTACAGAGGAGATGACTGAAGCCTTCTCCCAATCTCATTCTTTTCCTACAGCCACATTACATACAGATGGTATAGTGGAACATGGAGAATAGGATACCTAATAAGATTGTGGGGTTTTTTTTTCATCCTTTAATTACATAGTGTCTCAAACATATGAATTTAATGAAACTAGCATCAAACAGCACCGCATTTTTCTCTGTTTCGGCACATTATTTTAATCATGTTTTGCAGATTAAAGACTCTGTGGTTGGTGGGATACCTTTTGCTAGCACTGACATTTCTCCGTCACCCAGTCCCATCATGTGTGCGACCTCTCCACTTCCATTATCCTCTACTACTTCCCCATCAGACATCTCGTTGTCTTCATCATCAACCCGTCATGAGTGTGCTACTTCTGGTCTGCCTGATCTAACATCAGAATCTGGTGATGAAAATTCTGATGATAGAAACACGACTTCTTCCAGCCAGGAAGCAAGATCAGAACCTGAAGATATGGAGTCAGTTCAGCTAGGTGAAGGGACTTCGTCAGGAGACACTGCAGCATCTCAGTCTGTCAATGCAGGATATAAAATAGTGTTTGACAACATTGACAAAGATGTGAAGCCCAGGCATATGACGAGTGACAACCAGACACGGTCATTACACTATGTACAGTCATATGCAGTGAAAGACAGAGACAACTACGACTGTCTCTCCGGTGAACGTCGTACAAAAGTATGCATATTTGATATTCTCCCTACAAAAGAAGACTATGACATTCTGAAGAAGAACTTTGCAGTTCTTGTATCACGTGTGATGGTGAAATTTATACCATATTTCACTTCAGACTACAAGGAGCTTCCAACCAAGCATATTCCTCATGAGCACTCCAAAGAGATGGCAACCAAGTCAGATATAGTAAGACTTTATTTTAATTAATTGCATTAACTAATTTGTGAGCATCAATTATATTCATTGTTACTAGGTTCCACTTGGTATTCTCCTGAAGAGTGAGATGAACTACGAGGATATGACAGAGATTTTGGAGCACCATCATAGCTATGTTCCCGCAGTGAATTGTGAGGTGGTCATTCCTCAGGAGAATGGTCCATTACAGGACCAGAAATTTCTCACTACTCTGGTTGGAGGAGACTACCTCTCAGTGGCACGGGCTAGGGGAGCTCAAGTCATTCGATCTACATCGGAGTTGATGAAGGACACACTCAACGGATTGTTGCCGGTAGCAGAAGATTGGCATGCTAAAGTATGCTTAATGGAGGTAAGGAATATTCTTTGTAATGGCTTTATAGACATTCAACCAGTTCATGTGAAGACATTTGGTTAATTGTGTTTGAGTATATTGTGGCCTTGATATACTTGATAAGAGAAATACTGATGTTTCCACATTATGTGACCGTCTACAGGAAAATCGGGCTCAACGCTGCCCCCACAATTTTTGTTGTTGTTTTTTTGCACTTACAGAGTTGTCGGCATCCAGATATTGAGCTCTCCAAGTTTTTATCGTTGTAGCTTTAGCCGTTCCCGATATAATAGACCTAACTATTCCCTTCCGTAGGCTAATTTAATACATTTTTAAGAATTCAATTGAGTTTTCCCGACATTTACACGTGTTGTGCCCGATTTTCCCAGTAGATGGTCACGTATTAATTTTGCAGTGAGAACAATTAACCCATTGTCTATGAATTAAAGTAGCACTCTTATTTTATTTCAATCAAATAAAATTTTTACAATTTTTTTTGCCACTGACTGCAGCTAGGTTAGTTAGGAAACTGAACTCTCATTCACTAATTGTGGTGCCCGAAGAATTGATTGAAGTTTTGCCCTCATTACGTTCCATGTGGTAAAGATATTTTTGTGTGCTGTGATTGTATGGTAGAACTTTATTTTGAAACAAAATATCCTAGAAACAAGGGTTCATTTTCTATATTAAAATTTTACTCCCTCTTCTCTCTCCAACATTTTTGTAGTGCATGTTGTGTGTGTGCATGTGTAATGTATGTGCATGTGTGCATGTGTGTGCGCATGTGGATGTATGTATATGTGTGCATGTGTGTCCATTTGTGTGTATGTGTATGTCTGTGCAGGTGTGTGCATGTGTGCATGTGTGTGCATGTGTGTGTGTGTATGTGTGTGTGTTTGTGGCACAATGTATGCTCCAACTTACAAGAATTCAAATTTAGCATCTGTACCTTAATTAATATGAAGGCAAGGGTGGTGGTTAAGGTGTTATTAGGGCTGCTATTGAAGTTGTAAACACTCTTAACAAAGTAAGCTTAAATACCCTTGTGCATTACTTTCACTTAGCTAGTTTGTGTGTTGTGTAGTAGGAAGAGTTTGTATTGTGTCTCTTTGGTAGAACTTTTTTTTGTGAACAAAATATCCTAGAAACAAGGGTCCATTTTCTATATTAAAATTTCTCTCCCTCTTTTCTCTCCAAAATTTGTAGTGCATGTGTGTGTGTATGTGTATATGTGTGTGTGCTTGTGTGTGCTTGTGTGTGCATGTGTGTGTGCATGTGTGTATATGTATGTGTGTTTATATGTATGATGTGTGTGCATGTGTGTTATGTGTATGTGTGTATGTGTGTGTGCATGCGTATGTGTGTATGTGTGCATTTGTGTATTGAGGTGTGTTACGTGTGTGATGATTGTGTGTGTTCATGTTTGTGTGTGCATGTATGTATGTGTGTGTTTGTGGTACATTGTATGCTCCAACTACAAGAATTCAAATTTAGCATCTGTACCTTAATTAATATGAAGGCAAGGGTGGTGGTTAAGGTGTTATTAGGGCTGCTATTGAAGTTGTAAACACTCTTAACAAAGTAAGCTTAAATACCCTTGCCATGCTGAATAGTGTACATTAGTTTCACTTAGCTAGCTGTAGGGAATACTAAATATGAATACATGTACTTTCACTGATGTGCTAATGACCATGAATGTCATGAATACCAGACATTGCAGCCTCGCTCTCAGCAGGTGAGGCAGGTCAGCCTCAACTAGAAAATTCTAACTGTATGCTGTAAATATTTCATGGTGGGGTGAGGGAGGTAATGAATACTAGCTACCCAATACAATTCCAAGTAAATAAAAACTCAATCTCCATCCATGAAGTTCAAACGACTCTGTTGTTGCATTGATAGTCCTTGACCCAGATAATAAGCTACATTGTGGACAGAACACGTCCCTGGGGCTCTAGCAACGCCTTTACGGGTCATTTTCTAGGCATCAACAATAATGAATTGAACCAAAAATAAGGTATCGTTTAGTGAGAAGATGGCTTGTGCTTACAGCTAAAAAAAATTTTTTTTTTTAATTAGATGCCGCATTTTGGCAGATTTCCCCAAAATCGGTCATCATTGTAAACCAGTAATTCTTCAATAGTATGTACATTGTAATAATCTGAACTCATTTCAAAGCAGAATTTTACCTGGAATTGTTCTTTGCATTATTAATTTAGAGTTTATTCTTTTCATCGTGAGATTGATTTGAGACGACTAGTTTGGTAAACAAATAAAATGTAAATATCAGCATTAATTTTGAACTCTTTCTCAATATTCACATCCATATAGACGTACAAAGATTGTTTATAGTTACAACATTACCAAAAAAGTTAGATCTCCTTTTGTGCAAGTCAATTCGCGCCTGCTTGTTGACTGAACTGAGAGCAGTGGCCTCTAATACCATAATCATATTAATTTCTTTCTCCTCCTACTTCCTACCCAATTTTTTATCATTCAAACTACCACTTTATGAATGTAACCACCGTTTCACTTTTGTTCTGTTGCGCATAAATTACTAGTTGCTGGTGGAAGAAGCCTCTGTCATTTTGGGCTAGTGATTTGATGAGTAGTTTGTGCTAAAGGGCCTAGTCCTTGGCTTACTTAGTTTGATTGGAGGCCACAGAAACAATTAGGAAGTACAACCTAATCATTTACACCAATGCTTATAAAAAGTGCTGTCAGTTCCAACAATGTGACTGTCTGTAGAAAACTGGGTATAATGTGCCCCCTCCATTATTTCTTTTTAATATCTATTATTTTAGCAGCAAGAAATTGAGATGTCATGTCTAATCTGCACTCTTTTTTTTTCTAATAAGCATTATTTTGACTCCTTATTTATTTTTATGAAATAGAACAACATTAAATACTATTCTCAATGTGTCATTTAATGTTGTCCTCTTAGGTGATATGGAAAAGGCTGTATGATACAAAGTCTGGGATGGAGAGAGGTACATTCTATCAGTTGAGAAACTTGATCAACCGCAGGAATGTCAAGAAAGAAGTGAAAAGTGATGTGAATGCAGCTGAATACTTCATTGAAATTGTGGTGACCGGTTACATTGTTAGTGCAGTCCTGTCCTATCTTGGTATGGCATGTATTGATGATACACCCAGTGATACTATTCTATCTCCTGACCTGTGGATGGAAGATGACTCAGTCAGGAAGTCTGCACTGATGGGTGTTGCGTCTGCCATTGTTGACAAACACATCGACTTAGCTACAGAATTCGGTCAAACACAAGAGGGAAGTGATGATGGCAGTGCAGAGAGCAGTGGTGATTGTGGAGAGAGTGCTGATGATGGTGGAGAAGGCGGTGACAGTCCTATGGGTTCAGCATACGAATATTGTCGGGAAGTGTTGAGCTTGGGCTTGCTGTATCTCAATTTCAAAGATTCGATCAGGGAAGGAGATGGAACACGTGTAATGGTAGCATGGAAATATTTCATGCTTATTTTCAAGGCAACCAAGCACAAGAACTATGCAATGGAAGCACTCACTATGCTCACACAATATTTTGTAATCCTGCCGCCAAATTTAGCGGAACAACTTAAGTGGAGTCGTTTTGTTAATGTGCATGGCTTTCTAGGACGTAACATTAGTACAGATCTGCACATGGAGCACATGAACAGGACTGTGAAGACAATTATTGATGGATTGGGAGCTAATAAAACTGATACTGCAATTGTTCGAGCAGGAAAGAGTGTGGGACCAGTCAGTGATATTTTGTCTACATTTGATGATGAGGCAGGAGTTGCTCCAATCAGTGGCAAGCATGCTGAGAAGTCACAACTGAATGATTTGCATCAAATTGTGAATCAACTGATGGAGTCGGAGGTGTTTGATGCAGGTCTACACAACTACAAATCTTTCTTTAACTTAAAAGCAAGCCTGACAATAACTTTACCAGAAAAAGACCTTAAGAAATGGATTCTCAATAATTTTTCTAAATACACCCTATCTTAGCTATTGTGTACTTTTTGTGATTGTTATTAGAAATATCTTTGTCCTGTCAAATGAAATACATTGCTACTACAAATATATGAAGGAATGTGAACTACAGAATAAATGCATAAAAATAGTTAAATACAATGCAAAAAATAACTATTTATTTGCTTGAGAATGGAACAATAAAAAAATTAAAGTTTGCATGTCAGATGTAACTTCACTAATGGCTAAATCAATCCCGCTCTGCAAAGGAGTCAACGCTTCCATAGATCACTTTGAATCAATCTGACCGTATAGTCTGCGCGCAGTCCTGCGGGTTGGCATAAACGTATTCATCACGAGCGGAAATGAATGTGGCAAATACGAGATAGGTATGCGCAATGTACCAGACCCTTCCCCCGCGTAGCGTCTGGTAAAGGGTCTGGCTTGCGAGACTACCCCAGGCAGTAAGCAGTTTATTATCATAATCCAGTAATAATCGTATAATAATCAAGAACTTGGTATCGATAGCTACATACACATAAAAAGATTGCATTTATTTATTGCTTGAAAGTGATTTTACGGTGGCTTTCTTGCACTGTGATAAAAGTTCTTTATCAATTGTCATGTCATGGCAACAATCATCACAATTATATTTTATTGTCATTAGGGCAATGACTGTTGATTGATCCAGATTGGATCTCTGATCAGTGTGGATCTTCCTTAGCATGGAGAATCCCCTCTCTGAGTCAGCATTTGAGCAGGGTATTGATAAAAGGCCATACATTAGCATGCATAATTTACTAAATCTACTTTTTCCATCTAGTGTCCTGATGCGTTCAACTGCAGACCAGAAGCTTCCTACTCTGGGCCTCTCTGTGCAATCAGCAGCCTTATACACACTTGGTGAAGGAAGATCTGCCGGAGAGAGTTGGAAGTCCATAAACTCTTCCCTCAATTGATCAAGGGATGCTGCTTCGCTTAGACCAAGTTGTGGAAACCGCTTGGCCAAGCCAAGAACTGTAGAAACAGAATATGAAGCTGTTTTCTCTGGTTGAAGGACTCCTAGGTCTTTCAACAAGGAGTCATGAAAAGGAAATTTTTGTTTCATTTTCTGTATTGACGTCACATAAAACTCTCTCACTGCATTAAAAAATGGTCGCGTGTCATGCACTTCTTCCAATTCTGCTAACACTTTCCAAGTTTCAGTGCCAATACCGAGGTTCTCATTATCCAATTGACCTTGGCGGTCTAAACAAAGTTGATGGAGGTTATTACCTACAGAAAGTATGGTTTCTGGCTTTAGCAAACTTGCAGCATACAGTCTTGTGAGTCTACATATTTCTGTGTAAAGCTCACAGGTGGTATTCTCCGTAGACTTCTGGAAAACTCGATTGAATTTATCCATGGAAGGCAGTATGTACTGGAGAAAAAAGAGCAGAGGCTTAAGCATTGGATTTTCAAGTCTTTTAAGTATGTGAGCTACTTTACTTGAACCTTCATCAGATGATCGAAAGAAGGATTTTAATCCTTCCAGTTGGCTTATATAACGGTTTACACATCGAAGTAAGCTCAGCCAACGTGTAGTGCAATGCTTTAGTATCACTTCTGGCTCAGTAGTAAAAAGGGAACACCACAAATCAGCATATAGCTGCTTACGCTTACTGCTGTGATGAAAGAAGTAAAATATATCTACAAACAACTCATCTATATTTAGAGGAAGAGTCTGCATGCCAGCTTTTACAACAAGATCTGCCAAATGACAGATACAGCCAACATCATACAGGATGGGATGCTCATTCTTAATCAATTTCTGTACTCCTGACCTGTTTCCCTTTAATACATTCGTTGTGTCAGACATAAATGCCATAGTTTTTGAGAAGTCCAAACCGTTATTATTTAAAGATGATTTCAATGCATCAAACAAATTTCTTGCATTGCCAATGTTAACTACTGGCATATCCAAGAACCTTGTTGCAACATCTCGCAAATCTGAGTCAAACACTCTCACTAGAATAATGCAGGACTTATTATTTTTGTCATTAGACTCATCCATCATTAAAGAGAAAGGATAGGACATGCAATTTGTTGCTTTCTTGAGAAAGTGAGGTGCTAATGCTTCTTTGATTATGGCAGTAGTCTTTGTTCGACCACACGAAAACTTTTTCGCAATCTCAGAGTCGGGAAACATATTATGAAAAAGTTTAGTTGCATGGTCACTGGCAAGAAAAGCAATGTTGTGCTTTGCAACAAAGGTCGCCCATCGTGCCTCAGCCTCAATTGAACTATAGGAAGTACTGCAGAATGATAGCAGACTCTGGGATGATGTACCTCCTCTTGCCATATCTTGGTGATTCTTCCTGCCCACATGCTTCAGCACATCATTCCTTCCCCCATGAGAAATGCTGAAGTCATGATTACAGATAGTGCACCGTGCATAGAGTTCACCTGAACAATAATAAAAATGTTACCTATGTCGTAACTTTTCTCACTAAGTTACTATTGCTAGATATTTATGTATTAGCTAGCTACCTTACTTCTGGAACTTCTGCCAATTCCTTGAAATTCTTCTATCCATTTAGGATTGAAGTGGGAAGTTCTTTTAGCCTTCTTTGCTGGCACACAGTGAGCCTCAGCCATATCTAGCTAGAACTACACAGATTGCACTTGCACAACGTCAACTCCCAATTCTCTGAGACTACCACAATATATTGCACGTGCGACTATAAAATAATGACGTCATATGAGTGCACTTTAACCCTGCAAGTCAAAAGTCAAAGTCGGGACATGAGTGGGACAGGAGTCAAAAAATCGGGACTGTCCCGACGAAATCGGGACGGTTGGCAACTATGATTCGGGCTCCTGTCAAAAGGTCTTAGCATATTTATCTATGCATTGGCTAGCAGTGAATGCTGTCATAACTAAAGGAAAGGAGCCAGAAAAGTGTGTCCCCATGTGTACTTCCAGTGTAAGGGTCCAGATACATATTCTGTTTCTGTGTCCATCTTCTCTACCATATCATGTACTTCCCTAGTCTCCCCAAAGCAAGCCCTATTCAGTGTAATGATTCTCTAGCTACTGTTGACTTTATTTATGCCATTTCTTCTGTTGAGTTACTGAACAAGCAATCAGAATTAGAGCATTTAAAGCATTTTTAAGAGACACAAAGGAGGTAGAGGTTATCTGCTTTAGCATTACACTTGTAATTATAATAATATCAGTTGGTTAATGCTATAATAGTATAGATAAAGTTCTAATAGAAGAATTAATTTGTAATTTAAGTAACATAGTTTTATCATTCATTGAACAACATCAACTTCTAATTTTTTTTCAGTTCATCAAAAAAATGTCCCCTTTCAAAATTCCAAATCTGCCCCTGGCAGCCTATTGCTGCAGCCATTATCTCTCAGAAGTTTTAGCTTGTTTTATCTTCCATATCTATTCTGATCATCTATTCTTACTTTACAACTCTGAAATGTGTCTTGACATACCTGAGATGAACATTACATACCAGTGGTGTACAAAGGGAGGCTCAGGGGGCTGGAGCTCCTCATGATTTTAGGGCACAATTTATGATGTGACTTCCCACATGGAACACTTTTAATGGGGTGGGGCGAGTCAATTACAATAAAAAATTCTCCCACATGAGAAAGTAACAATCAGGAATCTATTCTCTGTAATTCAGGATTGGACGATGCAACAGTTCAAACTTTACCAAGGCTTAGGGCCTAATGGGTCTATCCATGACAGTGGGATAATTTTTAATTATATGAAATTTGACAGAAATAATCGACAATAGTTCATGTCGTGAGGTGTGTAAGTAGAAAGCTTAAATAGAATTCAATAGAAACACAAGGTTATGGTGTACAGCAAGGGTAAGAAAATGATATACAAAAATTGGCTTCTAAACTTCAGTGGTAGCCAGCATAGTATAGTGGTGAAGTCCAAAATGGTGATGGGGCTATTTCTTCAGATGCAGCCTTGTAGCCACTCCCCACCCCCTACACACACACACACACACACACACACACACACACACACACACACACACACACACACACCCATACAGAACGTCTGCAAGCCATTTCTCTTTTGTATGTACAGCTGAAACTGATTTTCTAGAGTCGAATTATTATTATTATTATTATTATTATTATTATTATTATTATTATTATTATTATTATTATGTTTTTCTTCTTATAACGTCTTACTTCCTGCAATGGTTATAATTTTCGGGTAGAGTGATCATGAACTAGTAAGGCTTATCTCACACGCGCGTAAAGTTTTGGCGGTGTTGCCTAAGGAGATAGTATAATTCCCTGCTGCAGTCGTTTCATAATTGATTAGTGAGAAATTACTAAACGAATTTGAAACGATGGCTCAACCCAAACCTAATGTCACGGACGATATCGAGCAAGAAGTCAGCCGCATACAGGATGAAATAGAAGAAGTTGATCTTAAAAAGCGTCAAAGGCTGAAGAACTTGGACTTTTTTTGCCTAGACAACTCAATTCGAGAAAGTACGGTCGGACAAATGCGCCATCACACAGTTGAGAATAAATTGGCTATTTTTGAACAAGTGAAGAAATGCGGTATCAAAGACATCGTCGTTGCCTCTTTTTCGAACATGCCACGAGTAGACGACACCTTTTGCAAGCTTCTGGTAGAGAGAAATGAAGATTTGTCCAAGCTATACTCTTTTTCTGAAGTAACTGGACCACTGAAGAACGGTGTTTACGACACGGAGACTTTACCAGCGGCTTTGCCCAAGAATATGAAATTTGGCCTTGGCAACGTCTTCTTCGAACTGGATCTCGCAGATAAAAACTGCGACTGGGAAGTGAAATTTACCACTGACGATATTTGTAAGCTGTTAAAGAAGAGGATCGTTTGGGTTAAAGAGAATATTCCCAAAGATGGTTGCCGTCGCAATCTTTTGAACTTGCGCGATTTGCCTGCGGCTATGACATTAGCCCCAGAAAGAGTGCTGGCGGTGGTCAAGTACCTTTCTCAGCTACCTGATGACCTGAAACTGTTTGCTCTGTGCTTTGAAGACCCTATGGGAGAATACCTGCCCGATGAATTCGAAGCTTGGACGGGTAGCATAAAAAGGGTCATGGATGCGAACGGGTGGAAAGACGGGAAAATATTAGTTCACATTCACGAGAAATGGGAACTACAGACGGCTTCAACGCTGGACTGCTTGAGTGCGGGTGCTGACGGAGTGTGGGCTAGTCTCTGTGTTGAAGGGGCGGCCATGGGACACGCTTGCTCAACGGTCACCATGATGAATCTCGTCCGCCTGGGTAACCAGAAAATATTGAAGAAATTCAATTGCACCGAGCTGAGGAACGCCGCCATAGAAATTACAAAGCTTACCACTGGGAAAATGCCTCACCCTAAACAATGTGTTTATGGGGAGCGCGCTGCAGATTTGGTATTCGGTTTTTTGGGAATAGGCGATTTCGACTTAGCAAAATTTTTTGGCGTACCTACCACGAATCGTATAACGTCACTTGCCACTCCAAAAATGATAGTCGATCGGATGGTCAACTTGTTTGGAACGAATGATCAATTCACCACAGAAATAGCACAAAAAATGAAAGCCAAAATGATAGATGATCTTGTTAAGGAAAGCCGTAAAGAAGAATATCAAAGCGCAGTTGGAATTGCGCTACTTTTTGATCGAGCGGGAGGAAAGTTAACTGAAAAAATGAGTGAAGTAATTGCAGCTGTGCAAATTCGAAACCAGCATCACCTGGGTTTAATCGAGGAAATACGTGCTACTTGGGACGAATGGGACGCCAGGGAAGAACAGTATGGCGACAACTGTCTAGAATTTGATTCTTTTTACGGTGCTTTCATGGCTCCTTACATTTCTTGCTACCATTGTCCAGATGCCAAGCAAGCCTTAAAAGCCATCGATATGGACTCTGACGGCCTCTTAGATTGGAACGAATTTATGGTGTATGTCAAATGGGCACTCCATGAATATCCTAATTTGGAAACTGTTGATGATGTGCTTTCCACAGCTTTCTTGAAAGGAATAATTCCAGCGATGCGAGACGAAAAAGTCAAGAACCAGCAGGATTTTGCAGGATCTCGTCATTTACTCCTGAATGGCTTGAGTTGGGTGGAATGGAAGGGAGGTGAAGTTCCTAAGGATGCCATTGCAGGAGGGTGGGATACTAAGAGTGAAGAAGAAATGTACATCGGTCGTGTCAAAATCGACGGCTCTTTTATGATTGGAAACGTTCTGGCTAGTAGAAAAAGCATCACAGTGTCTTACAACGGAGAAGAATTTAATTACCAAGAGTTTGAAGTATTGGTCAATCCTAACAATTCTGTTACCATTGACTGGGTACTACGCAGAAGAGGACGAGTTCCTTGCCGAGCTGTGAAGGCAGGTGACGACTCACACAACCTTCACTACGTAGGCAAGGCTAATTGTGGCTCGGATGTTATACCTGGGAGTGTTTCGCCCAGCGATGGGTGCATATTTGTAGCCTACGAAAGGAAACCATGCAAGAGGAAGTACAGAGTACTGGTTGCAAGATAAGAAAGAATTCTGTCATATAATGAACAAATATAGTATAGTAGCTAGTTATTTAGAAACTTTAGCAACTGACTCTTTTACAAGAAATGTTTAGGTTAAACTTTAAATTCTGATTTACTTCAATAGCTAATAGCTGCAATAAAAGTTACTTTTCTGCTCTCTGAAAATTACAAATACAGATAGAGGTGCTAATGCTCCACTCTTCATATGAAAATGTGTTACACCACATGTCCTTTGACCTCCCAGCTCTGTTAAGTGCTTGTAAATAGTTTTCTTGTAATGTTACTATTGTTAGTTTTGGTTGAGTTGATTCCGTTGCAAGCGCTTGCAGTGCCAGCGATAGAGTTAGCTTAGCTTAGCTAATTAGTAGTGGCAGTCTGGTCCTTCGAACCCTTTACCTGAGCTCGTGGATTTACACCCCACGAACATTGGTCCTTCGAGCCGGATACCTGGTAAGGAAGGCCAGTGACTTGAGCTCTTGCTGAAGCTATCAAAGTATCATCTGCTAATCGAAGTGCTGCTATAACTCTTGCTAGCTAGTGTTGTCTACCCTGTATTACTTTGCTTAGTCTTGACAATCGTAGCTAGTTAGTTCTATCTATTGTAGCTAGCTAGGCTATCATTGATTGAATTTCATCATCATCATCGTCGACCTCTCATTTTTGCTCGATTTCTACTTCTATGTACGTTGACTGTCGTACGTTTCCAACATCATAATAAATCAAAATCCAATCATCCGTACTATTGTTTGAGATGGGTGAGGCCACAGTAACTTTGCTGAAGTCTCAACGAAAGTCACAACGAATAAAGATATCAAAAATCAAAACTGCTGTTGAGAAGTTTAAGGCGCTACCGTCTAAGGAACTCCGTGAACGAGACATTAAACAACGACGAACCCAACTCGAAGATGCCATATCAACTCACAAAGAAATACAAGGTAAACTTCTAACTTGTATGCACAAGGAAGGAGCCTCGGAAGAAGACCTTGACAAAGAAGCTGAATCTGTTGCTAATTATGAATTTGACTATTCTGAACTGCTTGATGAAACCATACAACTTCTCGAGAGATGCAAACTAATTCAATCTGCTCAAGCTATACAAGAGGAGTTTGATAGTTGGCTTGAAAATGCAGATCACACATCAGCAAGATTTGAAACAGCAAACGATATCCTTGGCAAGATAGAAAACTTCATTCACCGTTCTTCTGCCTATGAGGACGATGAACAAGTCAGAATCCTCAGAAAGCAGATGAAAGAGCATACTAATGCTCTCCGAAAGGCCAAGTATAGCATCAAAGATTCTGCCAAAGTTGAGTCTTCAGTACCTGACTCTAAAGCTGTTGGTGTACCTACCATCTTCAAACGATCAAAATTTGACATCCCTCCCCCCAAGTTCTCTGGTAAAGCCACTGATTGGAACGGCTTTTACGACCTCTTTACTGCTGTCCTTAAGTCGCAAGGCGATCTTTGTGACGCTGAGCGTATGTGCCTGCTTTTGGACTCCATGCAGACCCCGGCAGCTCGTGAAATAGTAGAGAGTTATCGTAGCCAGGGAGAAGGTAGCTTTCATGCTGCTATGGAACATCTGAAACGAACCTATGGTGCTCCTTCAGTCCTCTATCCTTACCATGTTAGGGAAGTCGTGAAGAAAGACTCGTACGACTATGATGGCTCCGTTGTCCCCAAGATAAGAAAACGTGTTCTGATCCAACAAGAAGCCATGGAAAGACTTGGAGGTGGAACTCTACCCCACTTCCTAGTTGCTCTGGTGGCTGAAGATTTTTCACCTAAACTATTAGATGAGTGGTCTAAATATACCTCTCATCTTAAAAGATTGCCTATCACTGAGGATTTGCTCGAATTCTTAAAACCATTGGAATCACGATATCACATTGACAACTCTGAAAAAGAGCCGCATCGCTCGATCGAATTGTCGCATTCAAGGAGACAACACACGTCTGCAAAGAAATCATCCATCAGTACTTCACGGCTCTGCAAACTTTGCAATTCTTCTCATTCACTCGCTCAGTGTCCAGAGTTCTTAAGTTATGATGAATCTAAACGAATGAAATTTGTAAAGGACAATAAGTGGTGTACTAACTGCCTGCACCCTTCCCACACGTGCTCACAGTGCACCTCATCTTTTACCTGCAGAACATGTAAAGGAAAGCATCATACACTTCTGCATAAGGATGGTTCATCATCTCCTCAACTCAATCTGATCGCAACTACAACTAAAACCGGATCAAAAACACAACAACCATCAGTTCAACCACCAACACATGGATTCCTGAACACCGCCATTATAGAGTTGACCAACGGCAATAGAACAATCCAGATAAGAGCTGCCTTGGATACTGGAGCTAGCACTTCCATCGTCACAGAGAAAGTTGTTACCCACCTCCAGCTGTCACGTTCCTCTCACAATGTCATTGTACACGGTGCCAATGGTGACTCCACCAGCAAGCATTTTGTATCATCCACTGTTCGATCTACCTTCAATCCAGAGAATAAAAGAGATCTAAAAATGTCAGTTGTCTCCAAGTTGCCTCCAGCTAATAGCCCACCCAATCCAGAAGAGATTCTCAACAATGAGATGCTAAAAGGACTAGAAATGGCTGACAAGAAACTAGGTGGCCAGCTTGATATGATCATTGGGATCTTAGACACTGCCGCCTGCATCCTCCCTGAAGCACCCAAACACTGTCCAAATACTGGAATCATAGCCACACCTACCTTGTTTGGTTGGACAATCTCAGGTCCTTTGAAATCAAATACTTCTGTAACACAACTAAAAATTGAACTGGAGGAAACCACATTAGACCAACAATTGGAGCTTTTATGGGAACTTGACAAGACCCCGGAGATTTTCCTTTTACCATCTGAAGATTCTGCAACAAAGCAGTTTAAAGAAACAGTAACCATCAATGAAGACGGGCGGTATATTGTCAAGCTGCCTCGTGTAGATGACCCACCATCATTGGGAAGTTCAAGAAAAATGGCAGTCAGTCGTTCAATCCAGAATGAGCGATCTCTTAAGAAGAAGAATAAACTCAAAGACTTCAACTGTGCGCTCTCTGAATATCTAACTCTGGAACATGCAGAAGTTGTCCCACAAGACGAACTCCATAAGCCATCATACTATTTATCAGTACATGGAGTATTTAAACAATCTTCCACTACTACAAAGGTTCGGCCAGTCTTCGATGGGTCTGCCAAAACAACATCTGGCTTCTCCTTGAATGACACCCTCCTACCGGGCCCTAACCTGTATCCACTAATCATGGACATTTTGATTAAGTTTCGGAACTATCAAATAGCTTTCTCGGCAGATATTGGGAAAATGTTTAGAGAAATTAGCCTACATCCTGATGATCGTGATCTACATCGATTTCTGCTCAGAGCTGAATCTGGAAAATTGGTTGAATGTCGCATGAGGAGACTTACCTTTGGGATCAAGTCTTCACCATTTCTGGCAACGAGTGTACTTTTAGACCTTGCTGACAAGCATCAATTGTCACACCCCCTCGCACACAAAGCCATTCATTCTGCCTTTTATGTTGATGATCTTCTGTCTGGGGCAGCATCTGTGCGAGAGGCAGTAAAACTGCGTGAGGATATATGTGACTTACTCAGTAGAGCCAGGACGACTCTCCGAAAATGGAGGACGAATAACGATCAATTCAGAGACACTATACCTCAAGAACTTATTGAAACAGAGGATCTCCATCTTCCAGTGTTTTCAGATGCTCCTAAAGCTTTGGGAGTCCATTGGGACGTGGGAAAAGACAACTTGCATATCTCAACACCATCCTCTATCAACAAAGAAAAGACTGTCACTAAACGTGTTGTAGCCTCTCAGTCGGCTCAGGTTTATGATGTCTTGGGTATGTTTGCTCCATTCACCATAACGTCTAAGATAATTCTCCGGTCACTATGGAAACGCAATATCCAGTGGGATGCTACCATTCCAGAAGATCTTGAAAAACTTTGGATAACTTGGAGAGATCAACTACCCATCATCACTCAACACCCTATATCCAGACGGTACAATACCAAAGATAGTCCTATATCAACCACCACACTCCATGGCTTTGCAGATGCAAGTCAAATTGCATATGGAGCTGTAGTATATGTGAGACACACCCATCAAGATGGTACCATCAGCACAGCAGTAGTCTATTCTAAAGCAAGAGTTTGTCCTACCAAAAATGAAAAGACAATACCCAAACTTGAACTTGTTGCTGCTTATCTACTGGCTAAATTATTAGTCTATGTAGCCCAACATCTCCAGATTTCACTATCTAACATTTATTCTTGGTCAGATTCAGAGATTGTCATCGCAGAAAATGCCTTGTACACTCAAACAATTTGTTGCCAATCGAGTGGCGGCAATACAAGAACTTCTTCCAGATGTAACTTGGCGACATGTCTCCACCCACTGCAACCCTGCTGATATGCTCAGTAGGGGTATGCCAGCAGATAGTCTTGTAGAATCGGATCTATGGTGGCATGGCCCTCCATGGTTAGGTCAACCCGAAAACTCTTGGCCATCTTCAGGAATTATGGCTTTGCCACAGTCTTTGCCAGAGCTAAAGGCAGTCACTTTAACGACTATAGTGGAACCAGTCATGCCCTGGTCCCTGTGGAGTAGATATTCAAGCTTTTCTACTTTGACTAGAGTTCTTTCATGGATCAAGAGATTCATTAACAATGCTCGATCATCGGTGCAACATCGAATTCTCCAACAAACACTCACCTCAGACGAAATCTCATCTACCAGGATCTTTATAATTCATTGTGCACAAAAGGATAGCTATTCTGACATCTTTACTTGTGTAATGAAGAAACGAGGACTACCGAAGCAACATCCATTCAGAGGATTGAATGTTTGTCTTAACAAAAATAACTTGATTGTTGTTTCTGGTCGAGTTCGTCAACGAAAGTCTACAGCACCTAAGGAATTAATTGCTCTTTCACTTAAATCACCTATCGCAAAGTTGTTAATCACCTCTTCACACCAACTACACCACCACCCTGGTATAGCTGCGCTGATGTCTATACTCAACCACACCTACTTTATCCCTGGCATGAGAAACTTTTTAAAGATTATCAGCAAGAGATGTGCTGTGTGCCAAAGGGCATACGCAAAGCCTCTACAACAAGTTATGGGACTTCTCCCTGCAGTTCGCACCACACCCAGCCCTCCCTTCTCTTCAACTGGAGTTGATTTTGCGGGGCCTTTTACACTCAGGATGGGATACACTCGTAAGCCTGTATTAATAAAAACGTATGCGTGCGTGTTCATTTGCTTAACAACACGGGCTATACATATTGAGTTATGCTCCAGCCTCGAAGCCGATGAATTCAGGGCAGCATTTCAACGATTTTGTGCTCGCCGTGGCTGTCCAACAAATGTATACTCTGACAACGGAACTAATTTTGTGGGCACGTTCAATGAAATTCAGGAAATCCAACAGCTTCTCGACTCTTCCAAAAATGCCATTTCCTCTCTCTACACTCATCAGCCACTTCATTGGCATTTTATCCCTCCTCGCACTCCACATTTTGGGGGGATTTGGGAAGCAGGTGTGAAATCTATGAAGGTGCAACTGAGGAAGCTTATCTCGCCACACCCACTTCGCTTCCAGGAACTTGTGACTATACTGACAGAAGTAGAGGCCATTTTGATTTTGAACTCTAGGCCTCTTTCACCCCTCAACTCTACTGAGCTGGACAACGACCTGGTTTTAACACCTGGCCATTTCCTCATTGGTAGGCCCATCAAGGCTCCTCCTACTAAACCTGCATGCACTGCCAAGTTATCCAATTTACGTCGATGGAGTTTAGTTCAGAGGTTGCAACAAGACTTATGGCAGGCATGGAGCGCTTGTTACTTGCAATCAATCCAAGCAAGGAACAAGTGGAAAAGCAAATCCGTGAACATCGCAGTGAATGATATTGTCTTTGTTAAAGATGAGTCTTTATCAACCCAACGCTGGCCATTGGGGCGTGTTACAATGGTGTATCCTGGTGATGACGGACACATTAGAACTGTCGACCTTATCTGCAATGGCAAGACATACCGTAGATCGATTCATCGACTAATCAAGATTGAAATGGATAAAGATACCTCCCAGCCGCCCCCGGAGCATGTTCAGGACCATAAAGGTCCCTGAACAAACGCAGACAGAATACAACACTCAATTAACACAACTACTTGTCACTTATGCACACACAAATGTATCAACCACTCTCTACCAACACATAATGATATTCATGAGTCAACCCACAGAACTTGTATCAGTGTGCCTTCAATTTAAGTGCTTGTAAATAGTTTTCTTGTAATGTTTTTATTGTTAGTTTTGGTTGAGTTGATTCCGTTGCAAGCGCTTGCAGTGCCAGCGATAGAGTTAGCTTAGCTTAGCAGCTAATTAGTAGTGGCAGTCTGGTCCTTCGAACCCTTTACCTGAGCTCGTGGATTTACACCCCACGAACAAGCTCCTTTCAAAACATAGCGGCTGAGCAAAGAGAACTCTTCACAATCTGATGTCTGTCACTGTTCTGCAGAAATCCAGTTTTGGATTATTATAAATAGTGATCTGCTTCAGCACTAATATAATGCCAGCAAACTGAAAAAAATTTCCCCGTTTATTCGTGCTATTCTTTAGTAACACATAACATTATTACACACTAATACATACTCGTTCACAGGATATACCTGCACAGGACTTACACCGTATTCTCGCCTTGAATTGGCTATTGGACAGCGGATAGTGGATTTTCAAGGGGTAAACGATTAAATTTCCTTCTATGATACTGCCAAGAATCGTTAAACCGAAGGATTCAGTCAGTTTAAGCTAGCCGCTTTACACCCCTCAAATTCTAATTTTACCAGAGCCTTAGTAGTTAAAACATTACAGTATATTCTTTTAGTGACTTCACTGACTATTGGATAATGCATTTTCAAGTAAGAACAATTCTGTTACGTATTATCGTATAAGGCATTATAGCTCGACAAACAGGGCATTAATCAAGGCTTATAGCCCGTTACCCGAGCGACCGCGCTTGTCGTTAAGAACTATAAATCGGATACAGTTGGCAGGTCCAGTGAAACGTGCCAAAGTTACCAGCGGAAAAAAGGCGGGAGTTTTCAGGGGTCAAAGGTCATCGTGCAGGCGGAGTGCAACCAGAAGTGAAAGAGTATATAAAGAGTAAAGGACCTAGGGTAATGGGCATTAATCAGAAATTGTAAAGAGAAAAGGAAGGCTATGGCAGAGACGGGCTCCGCCATAAGGGAAAGGCCGGCTAAGAGCGGCGAAAGTTCTGGTTCGTTTGACACGAGAGTCGAGACGAGTGATGAGCCGTCCGCTAAAAGGCCGAGATCCGAAATATCTCGGTCCGCATCTAGAGGAGATGGAGGTAGTGGAGGGACAGTGCCAGGAATGGCGTCAGAGATTGAAAAGACTCTGACACAGGCACTACTAACTTTGGCGGGCAGAATTACTGTCCTGGAGGAAGGCAACAAACCCAAGGAGAGAGGATCAGGAGCTGCTCCTGATGGTATGTGGGTATACGGAGGGGAGCAAGTAAAAGTAATTCAGTGAGGGGGGTGAGTCAATAGAATTCAGAGTCAGGGACGTGGTTAGGAGACTGGAAGGTGCTGTCACAGACGTTCCTGATTCTCACCTCCGTGCTATAAGTAGTGCGTGACTCCCGAGATCAGTGGGCAAGGGACAAGCGTCCAGGGGGCGAGTGTAGTGGAATATGTAGAGTAATGAAATTCAGAAAAGAGGGAGGGGGAGATAGGGTAAAGTAAAGGAAAGAATATAGAAAAGATATGTATGTGCCAAAGGGACACTGGTGGTGGCGAGAAGGAGGTAGGTCTGTTGGCCTGTAGTCTCGGCCGGTGTCAGGGCATTGAGTATTGTGCATATGAGTAAGTGCAAGGAGGACACTAGTGGTGTCGAGAGAAAGAGGCAGGCTTAAAAACCTGCAGTCTTGGCCGGTGTCAGGGCACTGAATTGTGGTATGGGACAAGTGAGAATCGATAGAGAGTATGGCAGGGGCATGTCATTACTGTGTTCGATTGGTGTCCTGTAGATGAGGTGGCCACACTGGCAGGACGAGCCAGAGAGAGTGGTGCAAGGTTGGCAACGACTGGGAAAGGCAAAGAGAGCCAGACGGGGCGAATGCTCCAGAAGTTGTTGACAAATGTGTCCAACAAGGAGCAGGAGGAGCCACCAGAGAAAAAGGTGCAGAAAGTGGTGCACCTGGTGAGCAACTTGCCACCATTGGCGGCAAAGTTGGTGGAACTAATTCAGGAAGGCTCATTTGTGGACTTCTCCTGGTTCCCTGTAATGGATGATGGCCCCAGTGACAGTGACTGGAGGCAAGTAAAGAATGAAAGCGTGGAGGAGGCGTCAGGAGGCATGAGTTCCAGGAAGAGAGCATTGAGAGAGGTGCCGGACATCCTGACCTGGAGCACCTGTTTCTCGCTGTTTCAGACAGCGTGGGAGAGATCAGATCCCAAGATGTTTGAGACGCTAATGGCGTACCGAGAAAGTATTGTGGGGTTGGCAAAACGCCATCCGTGGCATCTGGTGGTCAAGTATGACCGGAAGTTCCGGCAAGAGGCAGCCGGGAGAAGTGATGTGGCCTGGGGGGAAGGGAAAACCAACTTGGTGCTGGATATGATGTGCAATGCTCCCCAGACAGAGAGACAAGGGCACGGCAATGGGCCAGTGCAAAGGAAGGTGGAACAGAAGAAAAGAGGAGTTTGTTTCCATTATAACAAAGAGAATAGCACTTGTGCCTACGGAAAGCAGTGCAGATTCTTGCACGCTTGCGCTCAGTGTGGAGGCGATCATCCAGGATCGCAGTGTCATACAAAAACTTTGAAAAACAATAGTCAGTCAATGTATATTGCTTATGGACGGGTATGATTGTTGTGTCACAAATGTGGTCATTGGGATGTTCAATCAGTTAACACAGTGGGGAGAGGGATGGTGTAGTCTGGGAACGGGAGAGGGATTAAGTGGAGTGCACAGGGATGGGATAGGATAAGAATGCATGACGGCAACGTGCAAGGGTAAACAGACATATGCACATGGACATACACATGGGTAGGGTGGGCATTAGTTAGGATGGAGGGAAATGGTACATGGAGGGCAAAAGTCGTGATGGTGGTGTTACGCTTTTGTAGGGTACCGTTTCACAAGGCAGCTCGAGGAGCTGGATTGTGTATCGGATGGTCCGAACAGTGTGGTGCTGCCAGGGGCGGAGGTGGTGGAAACCCCGCTAGAGTGGGCAAGCATGGAAAGAGGACCTGGAAAGCCACCCAGACAGGGCATGGGTGGAATGGATTGTGAAAGGAATTCAGTCGGGATTCAGAGTGGGGCATGACCAGGGGAGAGTGGTGCTGAAGGAAAAGAGAGGCGTGATGTATGAGGGATCCCAGCACAGGGAGATCATTGGGAAGTATCTCCGACAGGAAGTAAGTGCCGGAAGAGTACACATAGTGAAGGAGGGGAGAGCAAAAGTGCAGTGTTCTCCATTTGGAGTAATTCCCAAGAAGGGGAAGCCAGGAAGGTGGCGCCTGATAGTGAATTTGTCAGCGCCAGATGGTGCCAATGTAAATGATGGAATAGACAAGGAGCTGGCCAGTGTAGCTTACACGTCAGTGGACGAGGTGGCCAGAAGAGTATTGGAAGTGGGCAGAGGGGCAGAGCTAGTCAAGGCAGACGTGAAGGCTGCCTATAGAAATGTGCCTGTCCATCCCAAAGATAGGTGGTTGCTTGGGATGAGATGGGAAGGAGAAGTGTACGTGGATGGTACACTTCCATTCGGCTTGAGATCTGCCCCTCTGATTTTCACAGCACTGGGTGATGCGATTCAGTGGATCGCAGAGAGAAAGGGTGCCAAGTGGGTGAGACACTACGTAGATGATTTTGTGGCAGTGGGTGCCGCAGGATCTGGAGAGTGCGAGAGATCCCTGCAGGTGTTCAGAAAAACGTGCATGAGATTGGGCATGCCGCTGGACGAGAACAAGACTGAAGGTCCAGCGGAAGTCATCACGTTTCTGGGGATCGAGATAGACTCGATCAATATGGAGTTGAGGCTGCCCCAGGAGAAATTGAGCGAATTGCTCAACCTGTTAAAGAAATGGAGGGGCATGAAAAGCTGCAGGAAGAGAGACCTGCAGTCAATAGCTGGGTCGCTGAACCACGCTTGCGTGGCAGTGAGGGCAGGCAGATCCTTCAAAAGAAGGCTGCATGATCTGATAGCACAGTGGAGAAAGATGACAGAAGGGTTCGTCTGAATGTTGAGGCCAGGGCAGACTTGGATTGGTGGTTCCAGTTTGGTCTGGGCTGGAATGGCAGAGCTCTGATGCAAAAAGGTCTAGGGGAGAGGCAACCAGATCACGAGCTAGTGTCAGATGCCTCAGGCTCGTGGGGGTGTGGAGCCGAGTGGAAAGGGAAATGGTTCCAGCTGAGCTGGGAGACGGCACAGAGTGCCAGAGAGTGGAGCATAATGCCCAAGGAGATGCTGCCAATTGTGATTGCAGCAATAGTGTGGGGAGAACAATGGGAAGGCTCCTCGGTGCTGTCGTGGTGTGACAACTCAGCAGTGGTTGCCACCATAAAGTCTGGTTCCTGTAAAGAGAAAAGAGCAATGCATCTAAGGAGATGCCTGGCCTTTGTAGAGGTGGTCAATCTATGACCATAGGGTCTAGTCACATAAAGGGAAGCGACAATGTGGTGGCAGATGCCTTGTCAAGAGGCAGGTGTCAATTGGCTCGGTCATTTATGCAGGCTCCGGAGGAGAGAGCGACGGAGATACCGAGTGGACTGGTGGAGTTACTGACGAAAGAGAACCACTCCTGGTCAGGGCAGGAGTGGCAGAAGCTGAGGAGCTACTGTTCCAGGAGGCACTAGCACCGGTAACGAGGAATCGTTACCGGAGGGTGTGGGAGAGGTATACGGAGTGGTGCAACAAACTGGGAGAGCAACCACTACCGGTTACTGAGGAGAGAGCCATAGGGTATGTGGTGACCCTGGCATGAGATGGCATGAAGGACAGCACGGTGAGACATCACCTGGCGGGCTTGAGGCAAGGGCATTAGAGGGCAGGACTGCCGGCTCCGAACTGGGGAGAGATGGCCAGACTGGGCCAGATAAGGAAAGGTCTGGCAAGACACGCAGCCACCCACGGGGGTAGTGGGCCAAGCAGAGATCCAGTGGGTTGGCACCACCTGGAAGCAATGAAATCAGCCTGGGATGGCCAGGGGGACAGAGGCGTGATGTTGTGGGCAGCTGCCTGTCTGTGCTTCTTCGGCTGCCTGAGAGCTGGAGAGGCATTGGCCCCACAGAATGGAGAGTTTGACCCCACAGTTCATCTGGGGTGGGAGGATGTTACTCTGGATCCGGCAGAGTCGCCTGAATGGATAAAGATACAGATTAAGGAGTCCAAGACGGACAGGCTCAGGCAAGGTGCTGTAGTCACGGTCTACAGGACGAGAAAGGAGGTGTGCCCGGTGATTGCCCTCCTGAGGTTCATGGCATTGAGAAAGGCAGGGGAAGGCCCATTTTTCAGGCTGAAGGGGGGCAAAGGCCTGGATAGAAAAGTGTTTGTCCAGGAAGTGAAGGATGCCCTGAGAAGGTGCGGACTCTCTGCGGAGAGGGTATTTCCGGGCACAGTTTTCGTATCGGAGCGGCCACGGAAGCGTGTCGAAATGGAGCCTCAGAGGACCAATTAAAGTCTCTGGGGAAGTGGAGCAGCAGGGCGTACAGAGGGTATGTCAGGCTGGGTGACGAGGCTCAGGAGAAGGCTGCCAGGAGACTCACAAGGAATGATCACTGAGAACCGGCGGACAAGGGAACAGACCAGACGGTCAGTCATATGCTAGTTGTATGATCATGTGCAAGGTCAATCAGTTGTGCAATGTTGTATGCAATGTAATGGGTAATGTATGAACATGTATGGCTCACCACGTACCAAAAAAAAAAAAAAAAGAAGTCATGGCAGTGGTTATGGTGGGGTATGTGGTGGAGTAGATAAAGGGCACGGGCAGGATGTGAAGGGTAGGCGTGGTGGTAACGCTGGGATAGTGTAAGGCAGGGTGTGTGCGTCGGAGCAGTCGGGGCTCTCCGAGTGGCCTTTGTTGGGGCGGATTGTGGGGAAAGGCAGCGGCTGGGCGTGGCCGCTGCGAAGCGCGCGCGCGGCACTTGAGGTCGCACGCACGTGATATTCCCAACAAGGCCTGAACAGAGGCGCGCGCGTGAAAGGCAAGTCATGTGTGCGCGGCCGACTGCATACCTCCGGCACACACACGCTAAGAGTAGATGGAAAGTGTTCTCAAAGATATGACTAAAGGTTAACGCAAAGTATTACTCAACGTACGCCAAGCAGGTAATGGCAGGTCCAGTGAAACGTGCCGAAGTTACCAGCGGAAAAAAGGCGGGAGTTTTCAGGGGTCAAAGGTCATCACGCAGGCGGAGTGCGACCAGAAGTGAAAGAGTATATAAAGAGAAAATGACCTAGGGTAATGGGCATTAATCAGAAATTGTAAAGAGAAAAGGAAGGCTATGGCAGAGACGGGCTCCGCCATAAGGGAAAGGCCGGCTAAGAGCGGCGAAAGTTCTCCCACCCACCACGACCCCAATATTAGAGAGGGGGAAGTGGTTGTTGTTCCGGGGGCTAGTGTTTAAATCCCCGTGACAGGTTGTAGTCGACTGCGGTTGGGGAAAGGCAGCGGCTGGGCGTGGCCGCTGCGAAGCGCGCGCGCGGCACTTGAGGTCGCACACACGTGATATTCCCAACAAGGCCTGAACAGAGGCGCGCGCGTGAAAGGCAAGTCACGTGTGCGCGGCCGACTGCATACCTCCGGCACACACACGCTAAGAGTAGATGGAAAGTGTTCTCAAAGATATGGCTAAAGGTTAACGCAAAGTATTACTCAACGTACGCCAAGCAGGTAACTGGTATGCACGTAAGAAAATGTATTAGCGGGGAAAAGTCTGATATAGTTCTTAGCAACCATAATTATGGTGGAAGGCAGATCAAAGCAAAATGGAATAATGAAGAGTTTGGGTACTTTAATACAATTACTAAGATAGCTAACTCTATACTTTGCTCGTTGTTTATGTTTAGGTTTGTATTTTGATTTATAAATCGCATACAAACCTCAATTTTGGTTTATATAACTACTAGTGGTGTGCTTGAGCACAAATGGCGAGCGAGCTTGATAGTTAGGTAACATAAAATGTTACTATTTTTAGCTTACTTCATGCAAACACTATAATAGCAGTTATGACATTTGATTTTAGTTTGATACGTCTGTCATTGCGGGTGCTCAGTTTACTTGGTTTTTATACAACTAACTCAGAAAAGCTGCGCAGTAACGTGCAAGAGTAAAAGGCGGGAGAAAAAGGAAGAAAAGACTGAGCTGCCAGTGGCTCAGGAATAAAAAAAGTTTTAAACAATAAAGTGAGTAGATATATAGTATTAAAATTCTCATAATTTACTTCATTTTAATACAGAAAAAAAGAAGAAGAAGAAAAAGGAATAGGTAAGTCATTATGGTGGTTTAACCTGTAGCTGTTATGATATGATGCACTTTGTTTTTGTAGACATTAAAATATACATTTTAACCAATTATAAACATATATAATAATGCTTTAAAAAATGTGTAATCTTTGTATTATCATGAAGAGTTATGTGATGGCTATTTAGCTAGCTCAAAACTCAGAAGTTTGTGGTTATGGGCATAGCACCTCCATGGTTTTAAAAGTGGCCACACCTTGAACAAGTCTACAATTGTTCTCTTCAATATAGGACCAAATGTAAATTTGATATTTGAATGCTATCAGTTAGAAAATGGACTCAATAAGCACAAGACGTAACTGTGTAGGCAAAAAATCAGATAGGTCAGAGACAAAAACCTAACCTGTCAATAAAGGTAAAGATTTTTCATCAGCTAAGCAGTCCTTGTAACACACAGCACCTTCACATACACTGATATACCAACACAAAAATTAATTCCTTCAGTGATTTGACATTAGTAGTATTGTAAGCACAATACTTTCACACAACTGAACATACCTACGCAAGACTTACCTTCGTGGTTAGTCTAGTGGACAATGAATTTTAAAATAAATGCTGTTGAGTAGGGCTTATAACTGTGACAAATAGCGTATTAACTTACCACCGCCACACTAACTCGAATAGAAATGGAGCTCCAGTAAGTTTTTGAGTTTTAACTGCACCCGCAAAACAATTCAAAGCGGTAAACTATTCAATTTCTAAGGTGATACGGGTAATGGTCGCTACACCAGAGGATTCTGTTTAGTGAAATTTGGGACGGGGTCGAACGCGGAGCGAACACAAAAATACGGAGGGTCAAAGTACAAAATGACATGCATACGTCCATACATTATCTAAATAGACAAACATCCCCGATTTTCGATTGTGTTACCCCTGTAAGTGTCTCGCTCGCTACGCTCGCTCGCCGATAACAACTTGACCATGCCACTATGCAGTCCAATCGCCACCGTCACTTTTTAATTTTTGACCGGAAGTGAAGAACTGGCGTACTGTTTTACCTATGGTTTGAGCTCACTTTTGGTCGTGTTTTCCAAGCTTTATAACTCTCCAGCAAGTCATTTTGCGCCAATATATGAGCTTTTACACCACTAGCAAAGCTTCCTAAGGAAGTAGGTGTTTTGAATAGCCGTTACAGGGCTACTGTGGTTTGAGTATAAACATTTTTGTTGATATAATATATCAACACAGAGCAAAATACTCGCCTAAGCATTTAACGGTCAAAACTCAGTTCCTAGCATGTTAGCTCCATTTAATGAAGCCACACAGCAGCAACTGTAAATATACCAAATTATGAGTTGTTCTCAATAAAACTGCATGTTGTACAGCATTAAAGATGACCCTTAGCTAAACCACTAAACACTATAACAAGCAGTTGAGAAGTGTCATTGTGAAGAGTTTTCTCATAAATCTAGCTACTTCTGAAAATATGTTATGAATTATTTTAATCATGAGAACATGACAATAATTTGATACAAGTCATGAGTCAGTCTTCCCAGATCCAGGAAACTGCAAGACTAATTTTGTGCCTGAAAACTACGTCTAGCTATAAAGATTTTTCTGCAAATATGTCAATGTGAAGAATTGGAAATGTAAATGAATCTCAGTTGCTTTCTTGAAGATCACTATTTGAAAACACTTTTACATTATTTGCCAAATAGCTATTTTGCTGCTGCAGGAGGGTTTGATGAAAGTTATGTTTTGTATATCTATGTATGAACACTTCACCACAGAATGACTCTTCCAGAAAAGGCTGATGCTAGAATATTGCTACCAGTGAATTCCGTGGGTATTAAGAAACAAGTACTTATCCTGGATATTAATATAATAGCACATAAGTTTACTCATTGTAGTAGCATGACATTGACAGTGCTAGTGGCAGTACTGGATATACTAACTCAAAGCAATGATGACACTGATCATGCACTTGGTGTGACTTCAATGTTTCATTAGAGAATTGGATAAGGCATTTTTCATGGCATTTCTCTTAGCATTTCTCTTATACTGCTCTGAGTTTATAATAATAATAATAACAAATAATATTAATACTAATAGTAGCAGTAGTAGTAATAATAATAATAATAATAATAATCTCTGACCAAAGTCCATTGGAAGGCACTGGGATAAAAGCAGCCAGATGCTGATATTTTTGTGAAGGACTGGAGACAAAATTATTTGTTACAAAAAAAAAAAAAATACATAAATAAATATGTAGTTATTTAAACTTCAAGTCAATCAACCTGTATTTGCTGCACCTTGTTCTTCATTCCCTAGAATGAATTAGATATTAGATATACTTAGTAATAACCTGCCTTTTCAGCATGGACTCACTGAGTTTCTCTTCCAGCAGTGTAGGAAGATGTTTTGGTATATATATAAACACAAGTATATACACACACACAATACATATATGCAAAGGAAGAAAGAAGTGAACTAATGAGGGCGAGAGTTATGCCATGAAAGATAGTTAAGGAACTGATCAAAAGTTGTTGTTTAGTTTAAGCTATTTGACTATATACAGTTACTTACTGTCTGATCTCCATTCATGTTTGTGTAGAATGATAACATTGGAATCTCCATCTGATTCGTCTGTCATGTACTCTTTTGTGAGTTTTTCGAAATGAAGTTTTTCTTCAGGCAAGATTACACTTTTACATTGAAGAAAAGCTTTCAATATACAAACCTGTGTAACATTAAGCTCTAACTTAGTGAAGTCATGCCAAACACACTTTATAGAGCTAAGAAATTCTTGGGTCACCCTGAAGATAATTTTAAAACCTATGTAGTTTGTCCCAGCTGTCATAAATTGTATACTTTCAGTGAGTGCTGTAAATATGAAAATAGGAAAAAAGTATCTAAGACTTGCACCTTTGTATGATTAGTCATAGTCAAGCTAGAATGAGAAAACCATGCAGTGAAATTATTTTGAATCAGGCTAAAACTTCTTCTGGTACATTCCACTTAGTTCCATTTAAAGTGTACTGCTACAAAAGTGTAGTAGTAAGTTTGGAACAACTACTTAGCAAACCTAACATGCATACGTTATGTGAGAAATGGAAAATTACGGAACGAGATCATGTATTTACTGATAATGATGGAGGGGTATGGAAGTCTTTTTTGTATGACATGAATGGGCTGCCATTTCTAGCTGCACCTAACAACTATCTAATGATCTTAAACTGTGATTGGTTTCAGCCATTCAAGCATACACAGTTTTCCATTGGTATTTTATATTTTGTCGTTGGAACTTGCCCAGTTATTCTTCCCATATAGCTCTTCAAACTGGCTGCAAAATTCTTCAACCAATTTTTCAGCTTCCAGTAATTTTTCTTCCACACACATATCTGGAGCCATTAGTAATAGAAATGGAGAAATTATGGAATGGAACTTCTATTACAGTAAATAACAAGACTATAGTAATCAGAGCAGCTATTTCTTGCCTAGCATGTGACATTCCTGCTGCAAGAAAAGTAGGTGGCTTTGTTGGTCATCGAGGTTTTCGTGGCTGCAATATTTGCTTGAAATCATTTCCCACTCAGCAATTTGGGGATTATCCTGACTATTCTGGATTCAAAAAATCAGAATGGGAGCCAAGACACATGCATTACGTGTATGGTTTGGCAGAAAACACAAAACTGCTAAAACAGAGGTTCAGCGCAAAGCCATAGAAAATGGATATGGAGCCCGCTATTCCCTTCTTTATGAATTACCATATTATATTGCTATTTCTTTTTGTATTGTGGATCCTATGCATTGCTTGTTTTTAGGCATTTCTAAGACTTTTTTGAAAGTATGGATTTCACACCACTTAATATCTGACCAACAGTTTTCTCTAATACAGTCCAGAGTCAACCTAATGAAGTGTGCACCAGACATTGGACGCATTCTGTATAAAATAATTTCAAAATTTGCTGGACTTAAAGCTGATCAATGGAAAAGTTGGACATTGTATTTTTCATTGTTCTGTTTAAAAGATATTTTGCCTCAAAATCATTTTAAGTGTTGAAAAACTTTTGTATCTGCTACCAAAATATTATGTTCTAAACAAGTTGTGGAAGAAAAATTACTGGAAGCTGAAAAATTGGTTGAAGAATTTTGCACCAAGTTTGAAGAGCTATATGGGAAGAATAACTTAACCCCAAATATGCATTTGGCAGCCCATCTCACTGACTGTATCAGAAACCATGGTCCTGTTTATGGCTTCTGGTTATTTGCTTTTGAACGTATGAATGGCATTGCTGGTTCTTTCCATACAAACACTCACAACATACCAATACAAATTATGAGGAAACTCACAAGCATGCAGTCAACTGACAGTAGTCTATGGCCTAGTGAATTCCAAAATGAATTTTCATCTTTGCTTCATGAGCATAAGAAAGGAACATTGTCTGATTTCCGTTTTCTTGACAAAAACGAAATTAAACCTCTCCGTCCAATATTTCAAAAAGTATTAGACGAAATCGAACTGGAAAGAATACATCAAGTTTTATACACCACCTATGACGGCAACAACTACCACATTGTGCGGTTGCACAAATACACTAATGCAATTGTCAATGGGGCCATCAAATTAGCATCAGAAAAATCAAGGTATGGAAATTCTTCAAAGGTAATTGTTAATAATCAATTAGTTGAAATAATCCGATTTGTATATTGCACAGTAATAGTAATTCTACTTCTAACTGAGACCCACAGATTATGGCTAGCATAATGTGTGCCTTACATTCCACATCAGTGCCGTGGATGGTTTGGTTTTCCCAAGCAAGTATGGGCAGCTACTTTACAAGATGATCTCAGATTTTATTATATTCAAAACATAACTGACATAGTTGTTTTTGTTAAAACCAAGGTTAATTTTGGAAGAAACATTGGAGAACATAATATGTTCTTGTCATTGCTCCAATTCCTATTAACTGATCATTCAGCGAAGCGAGCGGATCAGCTGACTTATTAATGAGTCCGCGGTATATATATATATATTTTTTTTGTTTTTTGTTTTTGTTAGGTCTAGGAATTGTTTTTGTTCTTGCGTGGGCGTACGTGTGCACATTTTCTCCTGCGCGCTTGCGCGGGCCAGGTAACCTTCTTAGCAGCATTTTGTTTTGTTTACCCACCGTACGAAGTAGCGATGCCCAGTGAAACAAATTCTGCGAAAGAGAGACAAAACGTTAAAAACGCTATAGGTCAAGAGCTTTGAGGGCATTAGAAACTCCAGAAGAAAAATTAGTAAGGAGAGAGATAAGAAATGAAAAAGACAGGGCAAGGAGGAGGAGAGCTAGAACGAAACAGAAACAGGTAGCAAAGTAAATAATTTTTCATTTTGAAAAGCCATTAAAGGTTCCTAGCCACACCAAGCATGCATGGAATAGCTGCAATTACAGGGAACATGCATCCCTCACTTCGCTATTTTGTGCTATTACAGCTCATCACTAGTATTATTGTTATATCATTGTTATATTATTTGGTACAATACTTTATTTTTGGCTGTTGCATGAACTTTGTGTTTGAGAATTGTGTAATTTTATCTGCATGAATGACTCAAATTACTTTTTCACTCAGGAAGAAGTAGACATTCAATCTGGAGGGAAAAAGCAGGAGGATAACAGCTGCAAGAGAGCCAGCCAGCTGCAAATAGATGAAAATACAGCTGTTAAATTATAGACAAACAACTTAGGGTGAGTCATGCTACATGTTATTTTAATTTGGTACAACACTTTATTTTTGGCTGCTGATAACTAACTTTGGTAAATCACTTGGAAAGCTTAGAAATATCTTTCACAAACACTGCATGCTATCATATACATATACACCTAAACTTACAGACTTCTGGTGTAGTCATCTTTGCCAGGGGCCCATCATTACTCAACAAATGTAAGCTGTGGGGTTCTATGGCCCACAGATTCCTGGACCTAATAGACTGCACAATCTAACATTATGTTCAAAGTGTTAAAAAAACAACAAACCAAACCAGTTGGACTTCAATTTTCATAGATACTTCAAGGTCAATTGCCCTATGGGAAAATGTGTTGACTTAATTCTATTAGAACCCGTTGCTATATTGTTACTAGGTGTACTAACTTGGTAAGTGTGCACTATTTTTTGCCTTTAGGTATATAAACTGTGCATACTAACCACCCTTGGGGTATTGCTATTTTTGAGTTTTAGTTTAATAGAATAGGCCGGATAAAGCTGTGTGAGGCCTGGATATGATATGTGAGGGTCTACTACCCTCTCATATCCGACCTATACAGGACCAGCCCTAGTTCCGACAGCTCTCCTGCTGACGCTCATACCGCAGGAATTTACCATAGCTAGCTGCTTAACTGTTTACCACAGTGCAGAGCAGCCTGGGGTAGAGTTAGATCTGGAGATAACAGCTGGCAGCTACAATGCTAAAGTAAACCTGCCAGGTGTGCTTCAATTGAATTTTAATTGAATTTTAATTTTGGGCCGGAAATTCAATTCGCTTGACACCACCGTATTTGTGCGAAAATGAAAGTTGCTAGTGGAAACTGGGCCGGCTTTGGGTAAACGGGTTCTAAAATAGTTAGAGCATGCGCTCAGGTACTGGTGGATTTAGTGCACAAAGCCCTCGGGCCTACAGCCCTTGGGCTTCAGTGCACTAAATCCACCAGTACCTAAGCGCGTATGCTCTAACTATTACATAAAACAAAACTTCCAGCACATTGGCTCAGATCATAGGCACACCTACACTATATGTAGGTGAGCCAATGGTTGCACCACTGTGAGATAACTGCTTCCTGCCAATCCATAATATAATAATCCTCCTGTAGTGTGTACTTCCCAATTATATTAAAAAAAAATTCCAACACATTGGTACAGCCACATAAAGGAGCACAAAATAACTTACTTGTCAAATTAAATGGCCTCCAGTCAGGTTTAATAGTGTCCCAGCAAAAAAATCCTGTAAGAACTTAAATAAGATCTCATAAGTTCGTATGTAAGATAAGAACTTATAAGATTATTGGACATAAATGTTTCAAAAGCTTATAAGATCTTATATAAGATCCTTTAAGATCTTTTAAGATCTTATAATATCTTGTAGGCTCTTATCAGATCGAACACATCAATTATATACTTTAGAATCCTATAAGATCTCATGAAGATCTTATAAGATCTTATAAGAACTTATGAAGATCTTATATAAACTTATGAAGATCTTGTAAGAACTTATGAAGATCTTATAAGAACTTGCAAAGATCTTATAAGAACATCTGAAGATCTTATAAGAACATCTGAAGATCTTATAAGAACATCTTAAGATCGTATAAGAACTCGAAAAAGGAAGATCTTATAAACATAAAATTTATAGAAATCTTGTAAGGATAAAGATCCTATAATCAAGATCGCATAAAGTCATTAATAATATCAAACAGATAAGCATAGAATGTTATGTTTGTGGAAATAATGTTAAGATAAATTTTCTTTGATGGCTGATGGCTGCATGCGTTTTAATCTCTTCCCAGTATCCAAACATTTCTGATTGCATTTCTTTTGAAGAGCAGGGAAGTTTCTCTTTAAGTCCCTTCCCCAAATCTCTCATCAACACATTCTGTAAATAGTTATAAAGCAGTCATATGATACTTTAACATCATTATCACTTTATACCTTCAATCAGTTGTATTTTTTCTGCTGCAAGTGGTGGCTTGCATGATTTCACTGTTCCAAAGCAGCTGCTTGCTAGTTCCTGATCTTCAAATAGGGCATCCATTAGCGACAAGCAATGCTTGTCGGGAGTGCCACCTCTTAGGTTTAACAAATGGACACCCTTACTCTGAAATAGTAAATAAAATATTGTGTGGAACAACTATATAGGAAAATAACATATGTTTACAATATTTTAGCAATAAATTTAATTCATTCAATATGGATGATTTTTTAGGTAGGCATGACTGAATATATAAGTCTAACATAACCAAGGCATTTTATAATACAAAAAAAGTGTGGTGATATCTGGAAAACTGAAATAATGATCTGATTGGTCACAGTGATCCCTTCGTGACCTTGCTGCAATATCTCAGCAAATTTCGTGGGGAACGCTATTCAGCAATAAGATTACGGTTTTTCTTAACTGCAGAAATGAACTGTTATCTTTGGCTATAGTATTAACATAATGATAACATGGAAAACTATGGTGGTATTAATAGCACTCATGTGGCAAGAAATTTCACTTGGCTTACCTTGTAAAAATTCTCGCTCAACTCTTGTTATTAATCCCCAATACCACAGCTTTCCATGCTATTATACTCTAATACCTTTGCTACTATTCAAAGAATTGTAACAGCTATGGAAATTGTATTGAGTCTATCCATTAATAGAGTTTAAAAAATCAAAGTGGCTTATTTATTTAAGAATTCAGCATATATATATGCCTAATAAATTTACTTAATTTGACTTGTGTGTATGTGTGTGTGTGCATGTGTGTGTGTCCATATGTGTGCAAACATTTTATTACATCCCTATGCAATTTGTCAGTACATATATCTAAGTCAAAAATCTACTAACTGTTCGTTATACAAAAGTTCATTAAGAAACTTAGAGGACCACTGAATTTAAAACATACAATGAAATGTTAAATATAGCTAATAAAAATAATAATTGGGCGAGCAAAGCAAGACTCTCACTAATGAGTCTCAATTGTGATTTATATATATATATATATATATTTATTGCAGCTTTGATATTTTTAATTGAATATTTCCGCATCACGCGAGCGTTCTGTATTCTCCCATATTGTACGGTTTATATTGTACGCTACTTGTAGCGCGCGCGTAGCGAGTAAAATCAATGAAAATTGTATTGTAACCGGTTGAGAAAAATTTCAAAGAAGCAATAAATCACTTATCACACTCGTCGTACAATATGGGAATGATATTTTACTCTCACGCCACATTTTCACTCGCCTTTGGCTCGTGAAAATATTTTGCGTGCTCGTAAAATATTTTCCCATATTGTACTCTGACTCGTGCTATAAGTATTATATATATATATGTATATGGCAAAGTTCAAAGAAGTCAATGCGAGTTAACCCCGGAGGTAAGTTTAAAATGTAAACATTAGCGCGGGTGCAAGAAATTTAAGAGAAAATACTTTGATATAATACCAGTCTGGTGCTGCTATATCAATTGTGTAAATTTAACTAAGAAGAAATACTATTTTAAAAGGCTTGCATTTTCAGTTCTCCCTTGCCATTTGTGCTAAAACACATCACTAAGTAATATTGATAATAAAATAATAACGGAAAATAAAACTGAATAAAACATATTTTTGTAATGAAATAAAAGAAACACATTATACTTCTAGCTAGTAAATTAACTTACTGAAATGAACTTCTGCTTTACTTCTTTGTTTTCTTTCACACATGTACTATCATCAGTGCAACTATTAGCCTGTAATGATATAATAATAATAGAAAAAATGAAGTGTGCTCTATATAGAGTATTTAATAAATGTGGGTTCTGCATGTCTCAGTATAACATTTTGAGTCCTTACATTAGAATTACTTATCTTGCTGTGTTACTTGAGACTATCGTGCAAAGATTTAATAATTTACCATCATATCTCCGTAAACCCCATGCTGCCAATACATTAAATCTCCTATCCTAGATGCTTAATACTTAATTATACAAAAATCAGTTTAAAAGAAGCCTTTGTAATTCATACAGTGCAATAATTTCAATCCAATTGTAATCACCATAGTCACCATCATAATCAAATTATTATTAATAATTGTAATGGTGTTTCGAACACTTCATTTTGTCCAAATACCTTCATTAATTGACTAACTTATTACCTGTGTTGATACACTGCTTTGCCAACCACGTTTTACTCATCAGTAAAACATTTGTAAACTAATGATTCACTTCAGTTTTACCTGTGTTGTACTGGACAGTAAATCCTAGTAGAACATGCAGTAAACTCTAAAACCGGAACACTTGTGCACGAATGTTTTACACATGTTTTACTACCTGTACACTGTCCAGTAAAACATGAGGTAAACTATAAGTATTCCAGTACACCATGAGGTAAAACATCCAGTACACTTCAAGTTCCACTCATGTTTTACCATACCTGTCCACCACTAGTAAACTCTAGCTCACTCAATAGTAAAACATACATAGCAGCACTGGTGTACTTGTGTTTTACTAGGTTTTACTACACTGTACAATCAGCATACTATACCATACTGTACCAGACAACGCCGCGCACCAATACACAATTCTGGTTAGTAATAAAAAATATATTACATCAAAGGAAAACAGTTACACAAAATTTTGGATGATAGTTTGATATCAAAACAAATAATATGTCAAAAAGTCTTGTACTCATCATCATTCTTGATCATTGTAGCCAACCTCCATTACTTCTAGAAACATCAAAAAGCATACCCTGCAGCATAACAATAAAGTGGCAATAATTATTACTGAATTCAATTTGACATATTGCTAGAACATTAAATGATAATCAAACAGTTAAAGACATTAATTTATGTAGAAAATGTGCTACATGTCATTCCCTTCCCACTACATATAGGTGAAGTGTGAGAGGTGTACATGAGTTTATTGTGTGAGACATTTGTATTGAGTGCTACATGAGATGCATGCTCAAGTACGTCACACTCTAATTATACTTTAACATCATATGCTACTATATCTAAATATTCATAGATTCTGATGGTCCCATACTCAAGCTCACCATTTGTGGATGAGATAGTACTGGTGAGTGACCTACTTAACTGTACCAGATCACATGTCAGGAATAAAGGTGGTTAATTCTATCTTATATTCTTTAAAAACCCTATCCCATATTGGCACAGATCACAAGTCTAGCAACGAACATGGTTCAAGTACCAACTGATGTGGATCACAAGCCTAGCAGCCAATGAAAGCCTCTGCGACATTATGAAACACAAAGGAACCTCAACCTACCGTCGTGTACATATTCACAAGACTACAAGACATCTGCCATACTCTCTACTTGAACACAAGTTTAATACTTCACCCATAAGCTTTATTGTACTCAAAACCTCCCTCCCTAAATTGTTCACCTTTTAACTTTGCTTTTTGCTTATGAAATTTTAAGAATATTTCAAGGGGGTAAAATAGCTTCAACGAGAGACGAGCATCCTGCTCCCAAATGATTCCCTGGCAAATGAACAGCCCATCAAAATATTTCTTGGTAACATCCCGTACACAAGTTAATTTGCAAGTGTTCCTAGCCTCGTAGCAGGAGTTCTAGAACTCGCCAGAGCTTACATCATAAGCTAGAGCTAACAGTTGTTTATCTATTTCCATCATTTAAAAAAAATTTTTTTTTTTAATTGACCCATAAGGTGAATTTTGCCGCGTTTAGGCTAATTTTCCCAAAGCCGGTCACATTAAGTATTGGCATTGTTAATGACTCCTTACCAATCAGCAATACACAATATTTACTCCTTATCAACAATCAATACACTGCTGCACTATTTAAGTATTGCCATTGTGGATGATGCCTTACCAATCAGCAATACACAATCTCCTCAACAATCAATACACTTTATCTTATAGTGACTCCTTACCGGTTGTTCAATTGTACACCCATAATGTAGCTGCACTAACACCTTTGAGGACCCTTTACTAGTACTTATGAAGCAGGCGATAAATAAAAGCTTGAGATACTTAAAAGGCGGGAAGGCCCCACAGAGTAGAATACATTCAACCCACTGACAATCAATCTACCACACCCTCACTCCTTATACTCCACCCACACTAGTATCTCACACTCCACCTCACACACACAGCTCATACTCCACCCACACATGCCCCACAATCCAACGCACATGTTTTTTACTCCACCTACACCTGTCTCTCACTTTACCCACATACATTACTCTCACTCACACACATCCACACTATAGACTGTTGAAGTTGAGTTGGTGTGACCATAAATGCAGTAAATGATGACTGCACTCATGGATGCAATTAAGGTATCTCATAATCAACTCAAATTAACTCATGAGGATTAAGCAAAAGTCTAAATTGGATGCACGAGGATATTTCTATTGCAGATTCTTGCAATATAGAAAAGCACTTCTGCCCCAATTTTCTTTTCCTTTCTTTTGTTTTGTTTTTAACCAAAACCTATCCAATGTGCAAGTCCCATTTTCTGTACAACCTCTATTTGTAGTATAACACTTTCTATGCATCATTCATCTGGACAGACTACAGTGTCCCATACTCCACCCATACATGTAGCCCTAATTCAAACTCCACCCATTCACATGAACCTATGTGCCTATGCAATGTCACGTGATATGTATGTTTAATTCCAATAAACACAACACACACACACACACACACACAAGGCATGGATTCAAGCACTTAGTGCTTGTGCTTATAAGTACTTCAACACTTTTAATATGGAAAAGGTCCACAATATATAAGTTCAATATGAATTGCGTCCACAATATATTACTTCAATATGGATAGAGGTCCACAATATATTAAGAAAAGGTATTACTTCAATACGAAAAACATTAGTCAATACGGAAAGTTTTAAATTTTATTAGTTCAATATGGAAAAGGGTCCACAATATATTAGTTCAATATGGAAAAGGGACAATATATTACTTCAATATGGAAGTGTCCACAATACATTAGTTCAATATGGAAAAAGGTCCACAATTTATAAGTCCAATATGGAAAGGGGTCCACAATATATTAGTTCAATATTGAGAAGGGTCCACAATGCATTAGTTCAATACAGAAGTGTCCACAATACATTAGTTCAATATGGAAAAAGGTCCACAATATATCTGTTCAATACAGAAAAGTGTCCACAATACATTAGTTCAACACAGAAAAGTGTCCACAATACATTAGTTCAATACAGAAAAGTGTCCACAATACATTTCAATACAGAAGTGTCCACAATACATTAGTTCAATATGGAAAAAGGTCCATAATATACAAGTTCAATATGGAAAAGGGTCCACAATATATTAGTTCAATATGGAAAAGGGTCCACAATACATTAGTTCAATACAGAAGTGTCCACAATACATTAGTTCAATATGGAAAAAGGTCCACAATACATTAGTTCAATATGGATATCAGTTCAATATGGAAAAAGGTCCACAATAACGGAAAAGGGTCTACAATATATTAGTTCAATATGGATATCAGTTCAATATGGAAAAAGGTCCACAATAACGGAAAAGGGTCTACAATATATTAGTTCAATATGGATTGCAGTCCACATGAAAAGGGTCCACAATACATTAGTTCAGTACGGAAAAGTGTTCACAATATATTAGCTCAATATGGAAAAGGGTCCACAATACATTAGTTCAATATGGAAAAAGGTCCACAATATATAAGTTCAATATGGAAAAGGGTCCACAATATATCCATTCAATATAGAAAAGGGTCCACAATACATTAGTTCAGTACGGAAAAAGGTCCACAATATATAAGTTCAGTACGGAAAAAGGTCCACAATATATAAGTTCAATATGGAAAAGGGTCCACATATCCATTCAATACAGAAAAGGGTCCACAATACATTAGTTTAGTACGGAAAAAGGTCCACAATATATTAGTTCAATATGGAAAAAGGTCCACAATATATAAGTTCAATATGGAAAAGGGTCCACAATATATATGGAAAAAGGGTCCACAATATATCCATTCAATATAGAAAAGGGTCCACAATACATTAGTTCAGTACGGAAAAAGGTCCACAATATATAAGTTAGTACGGAAAAAGGTCCACAATATATAAGTTCAATATGGAAAAAGGTCCACAATATATAAGTTCAATATGGAAAAGGGTCCACATATCCATTCAATACAGAAAAGGGTCCACAATACATTAGTTCAGTACGGAAAAAGGTCCACAATATATAAGTTCGATATGGAAAAGGGTCCACAATATATTAGTTCAATATGGAAAAAAGGTCCACAATATATAAGTTCAATATGGAAAAGGGTCCACAAAATATCCCTTCAATATAGAAAAGGGTCCACAATACATTAGTTCAGTACGGAAAAAGGTCCACAATATATAAGTTCAGTACGGAAAAAGGTCCACAATTATATAAGTTCAATATGGAAAAGGGTCCACAATATATCCATTCAATATAGAAAAGGGTCCACAATACATTAGTTCAGTACGGAAAAAGGTCCACAATATATAAGTTCAGTACGGAAAAAGGTCCACAATATATAAGTTCAATATGGAAAAGGGTCCACATATCCATTCAATACAGAAAAGGGTCCACAATACATTAGTTTAGTACGGAAAAAGGTCCACAATATATTAGTTCAATATGGAAAAAGGTCCACAATATATAAGTTCAATATGGAAAAGGGTCCACAATATATATGGAAAAAGGGTCCACAATATATCCATTCAATATAGAAAAGGGTCCACAATACATTAGTTCAGTACGGAAAAAGGTCCACAATATATAAGTTAGTACGGAAAAAGGTCCACAATATATAAGTTCAATATGGAAAAAGGTCCACAATATATAAGTTCAATATGGAAAAGGGTCCACATATCCATTCAATACAGAAAAGGGTCCACAATACATTAGTTCAGTACGGAAAAAGGTCCACAATATATAAGTTCGATATGGAAAAGGGTCCACATATATTAGTATATGGAAATGGTCCACAATAATATTAGTTCAATATGGAAAAAGGTCCACAATATAAGTTCAATATGGAAAAGGGTCCACAATATATCCATTCAATAAAAGGGTCCACAATACATTAGTTCAGTACGGAAAAAGGTCCACAATATATAAGTTCAGTACGGAAAAAGGTCCACAATATATAAGTTCAATATGGCAAAAGGTCCACAATATATAAGTTCAATATGGAAAAGGGTCAACGATATATCCATTCAATACAGAAAAGGGTCCACAATACATTAGTTCAGTACGGAAAAAGGTCCACCATATATAAGTTCAATGGATAAGGGTCCACAATATATTAGTTCAATATGGAAATGGTCCACAATATATTAGTTCAATATGGATTGCAGTCCACAATATATCCATTCAATATGGAAAAGAGTCCACAATACATTAGTTCAATACAGACAAGGTGTGGGCTCCCAAAGCAAGGAAGCCCACATTCAGGAAGGAGAAGACAGGGAAGCAGAGAAAGGAGAAGATAGAGAAAGATAAAGAAAGAGACATATGTGTGGACATTGATATTATTTTATGTATTCAATCTTGTGGATGGATGTGTTGTGCGCATGTTCTGTACAGTTGTTTGTGAGCAGTCGTATTTGTTTCCTTTTATGGTCATATTGTCTTTGAGTGCCACGTGTTGTGTATTCATGAGAACGTTTCATGTACGTGTTCATTTCCCGTGGGTGGAGTCATACATTTCATATAAAACCGCCCACAATCATTCTTGTACTTCAGTCTGTTCTATATCAAACTTAAGGAGCCCAGGGCGAGCCCCCCACATTTTGGTGGCAGCAGTGGGATCTGCGGGCGAAGACATTCCCCCCAGTTCCAGAACTCACGGTGAAGACATTTGCCTAAGATCAGAACCAGCAAGGAAGACATTCCGAATCATATCAGGAGACGCCCTGAGCCAAGGGAGATATCCCCACCTACCTGAGGAAGATATTCCAAACCCCAACCGTCTGCAGACAACCGGCGCTTCTTGCTACAGCAGAGGAGGCCAGCAACTGAGGAGGCCAGCAACTTGACCTTTCCACGGCAGAGGATCATTCGGTCGACGGATTAACTCGAGACAAGGACCCCCATATCTTGTCGGAACAGTTTGAACTGAGTGTGGCGTGCTTTTTTTTCTGAAGTGTGAAATTGAGGTCTTGTGTTACTTTTGTAATTTATCTATTGTAATAGCCTTCCAGTTGTGTCATTTATTTTTATATTCTTTATGTGCTGTTGTCTGTAGGAGTTTGACGGACGTCTGGGTCACCGACTCATGTCAGAGCCCGGACAAGTGGAAGAGAGGAAGAAGGCGGCCACAAGAAGGTTGCCAGCTGTTGGGACTGGCGATCAGCCCTACCGTCCCTCACATAGGTAGACTGCCTCTGGGAGGTCCCCCTACCCTACGCGCCCCGCTGACGTGTCATACACGGAACAGGTGCTCTCTGAAGAGGAAGGTGAGGTGGGAGAAGTAGAGGAAGAGGTGGCGGTAGATCAGAGGAAGGTGGTAGCTGGGCGGAAGAAGATGGCTAGAAGGTCTGAGGAAGTTGATTTGGCTAGTCTCATGAAGATGATGATAGACAGAGATGAGAAGTGGCGAGAGCGAGACGAGAAGAGGAGGCAGGATGGTGAGGACAGGAAAAGGGAGGAGGAAGCTGCGAGAGAGAAGAAAAGGGAAGAGGATGAAGCTAAGAGACAGAAGGAAAGGGATGCGGATTTAAGATCTTTGGAGGAGAGGTTGAGACGGGAGGAAGAAAATAGGCAGAAACGAAGGGATGAGGCGTATAATAGGTGTAGGGATGAAGATGATAGAAGGAGGAGAGATGAGGAAGATAGGAGGAAGACTAGAAGAGAGGAGGAAGATAAGGCTAGGGAGAAGAAGGAATTATTGCAGGAGAAGTTGAAGGGGTTAGGTGTGTATAAGGATGGAAGTGAGCTGGGAGCTTACTTAGAGAAATTTGAAAGAATAATGAGAGCGGGTGAGATTGAGGACAAGTTTTGGGCGGAGAGGCTATATCCTAGGCTACCTGAACGACTGTGCGTGAGGGTGGCTCAGTTAAGGGATGATGGGTCAGTGTATGCGGAGGTGAAGGGAGTGTTGTTGAAGGCGGCGGGTGAAACTGCCATCACTTATGGCAATCAGCTATTCGATGCCACGAGTGAGACGTTTAAGGGAATGAGTGCGAGTGGTATTGTCGAGTGGATGCAAAGAACTGTAAAGGGTACTTGTCAGGGGTGCAAGAACTTAGAGGAGGGAGTTCTGGCCATTGCCATGGCGTTGACCAGAAGAGTACTCTCCCAGAGTGAGAAGATGTTCCTAGAGAATAGGGTTGTTAAGAATTGGGGAGATTACAGGGAAGCTCTAGAAGACTGGATGGCAGGGAGGCAGAAAGGAAATTATTTCAAACCGTTAGGTGGTAGTTTTGTTGAAAGCAATAGAGGATTTAAGAGTGGTTATGGGCGCGATTTTGGGAGTGTGAGTGGTGAAAGGAGTAATAGTAGTGGAGAGAGAGTGAGTAGTGGAGGAGTCGGTAGCTACGTCACATGCTTAAACTGTGGCGAGAAGGGCCATAGGGCTAGTGAATGTAAGAAGAGTAGTGCGAGACCCGGTGGGAGTGGTTATGCGCCCAGGGTTGTTACCTGCTATAATTGTGGGAAGGTAGGCCATAGGAGTCCAGAGTGTACAGTCAAGAAAGGTGTGGTTTCTGTAAAGAAAGAGGGAGTACCGAGGAAGATGTCAGTTCTGATAAACGAGAGCAAGTCAGGAAAATCAGGAAATGTGGCTATGGGGTTAGTCAATGGAACTAAGACTGAGGTTTTGGTCGATTCTGGGGCAGAGTTGGGGTCTGTACCCAAGGCATTAGTGCCAGAGCAAGTTGTGCTATGTAGTGATGTGTTAGTAAAAGGTTATGGTGGGAGTTAGAAGAGCTGTATGAGCTTCATGAGCAAGTTTATAATTGGAGGTTATAGGAAAGCGGTTAGGGCAATCATAGACGAGAGTGAGATGCCGGGAGTGTCGTGTATTGTTCCTTTCTCGTTGACAAACGGGGAGGAGTCTGAAGCCTATAAGTGTGCTATTCAGGACTATGTGTCCGGTGAGAATGTGAACATGAATGTTCTGACTAGGAGTATGGTCAGGAAGGAGGAGGAGTTAGATAAGAGTGAGGAGAATGTAAGTGTGAACGACTTGTGGAGTGTGGTCACTCCTGAGAGTGGGAGTGGTAGTGTACTGGAAACGGTGCAGGGAGCGAGTAGCCAGCCCGAACCCTTAATTATGCCTGAAGATGTGAGTAAGGTGGGGGAGGGACATGGGGTGGATGAGGTGGAGGCTATGCCGAAACCAGTCGAGCCCCAGGCGAAAGCAAGTGTAGTGTCAAGCGCTAGTGAAAGTGTGAGTGAGTCGGAATCCCCTTGAGGAGTTGTTACAATTGAGTGGCGAGGAGGCTAGGTTATGTGAGTTAGCCAGTGAGATTGGCCCTGTGAAGGAGGGGTCAGACGGGGTGGAGTTCAGGAATGAGTTGTTGAAAAATGAGAGTTTGAAAGATTGGCGAGAACTGGGTAAAAGAAATGAGAGGGGATTTAAGTGCCATGATTGCGAGATATTTTGTTTGGCCAGGAATGGCGAGAGACATAGTAGATCATTGTACTAGCTGTGTGGTATGCCAGAGAAGAAGTAAACATAAGCCCAGACGTGCTCCAGCTGTGGAGAGACCAGTGTTGACTGAGCCCTTCGAGTTGGTTGCGATCGACCTTGTAGACCCTTTGCCTAAGGTAAGGGTGGGTGTAGATATCTACTGACGTACGTGTGTCTAGCCACTAAGTGGCCTGAAGCAGTGTCTCTGAGAAGTATAACGGCTAAGGCTATGGTTAAAGGGTTGTGGTCCATCTTCTCGAGGACCTCAATACCTGAGAGAATACTGAGTGATCAAGGGAGCCAGTTCTGTGGGAAGGTAGTTAGGCAGTTGTGTGAAATGCTGGGAATCCAGAAGGTGAGAACGTCTCCATATCATCCAGAGAGTAATGGCGCCGTTGAACGGATGCATGGCACTTTTAAAGCTATATTGGGAAAGTGTGTGAGTGATAGGGTTGACTGGGTTGGTCAAATCAGTTTTGTTCTGTTTGTGTTGCGGCAGATGCCACACGCAGATACGGGATTTAGTCCCTTTGATTTAGTTTATGGCTTCCATGTGAGGACACCGTTAGATGCCCTGTATCATGGGTTATATGAAAGGGAGAACGAGAAGTTGGGTGTTTGTGATTGGGTGATTACTGTTGCAGAGAGACTTGAGAGGATGAGAGACTGTGCGGCTCTTAAGAGTGCGAAAGGACGTGAATCCATAATGCTGTATTTAAATAGGGGAACCAAGTTAAGAGTGTTTAAGGTGGGTGAGTTAGTGAGTTAGTGTTATACCGTGTTCCAGGGATGACTTGTAAACTAGCCGATTCCTGGGAGGGACCATATAAAGTTTTAGAGAGGAAGGGAGAGGTTAATTATAGGATTGGTAAGGTGGGTGCAGAGAGGCATGTAAGGTGGTCCACGTTTAACTGTCTTAAGGTTTATAAGGAGAGATTTGAGATGTATAGGTTGGATGTTGTATTAGATGAGCAGAGTGATATGGGTTGCGTTTTAAATGGTATTTGTGATGGGTATAATGAGAATGAGATGACTAAGGTGTTAGATGAGTTTGAGGAATTGCATAGTTATTGGGGAGCTGAAAATCTAGCTCCCTACATTTAGAAAAACCACCTTACCTCCTCGTCAACTATTTAACTATAGCAAGTAATGTCCCCTTTAACAACTCATGTCCCTTTTAACAACCTAGTTAAGCCTCTGTAACTTCAAAGATGCACATTGAACAGTGGTGGCGGAAGCATTTTTTCATCGGTCAGGCAAATTCATACCTTCTATTTTCATAGCTCATTTTGTATTAAAGGAACAATGTTATTAAAATTTGAATTTGAAATAATAAAAGAAAATTAATGATTAGCTCAAGTTAAAATGATCCAAAAATTCTTCCTGCGCTCACTTCCACCAATAAATTCATGTTTGCAACTTAATTGACTTTTCTGGACAGTACTGCTCCAGTACGCTACCGCTGGAGTCGCCACAGGATGCCATACCAGTTCAGGTCGAATTCAACTGGTAAGTATCGTTATATAGTTTTGTACCCAGTTCTATTCTATAAATATCACTGCGCATGCACATGAAATATAAAGAGCTACAAGAGCCGACGTAGAGCGGTTAAGTACTTAGTCTCGCTGGCGAGACTGAAATAGTCACGCAGTTATGAAAAAGCAGTTATGAAAAAATTGGTCAGGCACTTATGAAAAATATCGGTCCGGCACTTGCCGGGTCTGCCGGGCCAGTTCCGCCGCCACTGTTGAATGTACTACATTGTGCCTAACACCTCTATCTGTTTCCAAGCAGGCAGTTGACACAATTTATTTCAGGAGGCAAGGGGAGAGGAGAGGAGGAGGCTTTTGCCCTCAATTCAGGGTGCAGTACCACCTGCAACTGCAGCACTAAACCACAGATGGAGGAGTTATGCTATGTATTTATTTCTCGTTTTCTGTTCAATGTACGCTTACTTTTGTTGTTGCAGTTGAAACAGACACCAACAGACAGCTCTTATAAACCAAGTTTCAAGAAAAAAGACCAACCAGGAACTGAGAAACACCAGTACAAATATTACGGCTATTCAGTGAAATTCAGGGGCGACCGTTGCAGTTACGACTCAAAATTTTTCCCCCAGCGGTATACTATGGGCTTCCCAACAACATTACAATGCCATATTTTCATATTAGTATTTATTTTCCATTTTTATAAATATTCTTATATTACTTTTTTTTGTATCCTATTAAAAAAACAACTCAGTGTAATGTTGTTGTTTTTTAATGTGGCGTGTACCCTGTGTACAAATATGAGTTCATTCTGGCCTTCCAATACGTCTGAATTTCAATTTTAGATACCGAAGCTAATTCATATTCATTTGATTCTTCGACCCTGCCCCCACTCTGAGCGTGCAATTTATTGTGGACAAAATTCCGGATGGTGATGGCTCTAATTAGAACTGGTAAGCAAACACTGAAGGAAAGTTACTGTGCAAGTGAGCCCGGCGCGGAAGAGTAGAATACTTCTGGAATGTACTGGAGGGTCCTAGACGATGAAGAAGCGGTGGTGTATTAATGAAGCCTGGAGTCACTAGTTTAGAATAGATATATCATGGCTCACAGCTGCAGGATAATCTGCTTGGGTGTCTTTGGAGAGCTTGACAATTGGTGAAGAGGGTGGAAGTTATAAGCAGTTTCAGTGTGTTAACTTCAACTTCTCAGGAGTTTTTTGGTAATTTTTTTCCATTCCTGTTACTGTTGTTAAAGATGAATAATTATATGATAATGAATGTGAATTATTACATTTGTTATTTATTTTATTTATTCACTAATTTAAAATTTTATTTCTAATATTTTATATTCATCATTTCGGCTATTTATTATCAATTATTATTAATTATATATTTAAAATAAACCTGTATCAAATTTTAATCATAGTACTTAGTCTAATCTACCTCACAGGAGAAAAAGGTGCTCGCATGCTCTTCATAGAAATAGGTAGGCTCCCATATCTCAAGAGAAGACGCAACCTTACGGGCAGGTTTTGTGGTATTCTACTGAATAACTTGATTACCACAGGTTCTGGGTTGATACTGCACCCTTTAAGATCCAGTTTGCCTCCCTAAGATTTGGATGATAGTGTTTACTGCGAATCTTGACTATAACTTATCTTAATTAAAATTTAACTCTACACTTGTCGACCAGGGCTAGCTAGGCTCGGATAAGTGTGATAGTAGCTAAGGTTGGGGCAGAAATCGTCACAGTGGAGTACACAGAAAGTTGTGGTAAGTATACATTACCACAAAACCTCGTGGAATTTTTTTGCTATGAATTTATTTTTATCCTTCTGTAATAGTGAGTGGGTCTAGAAAAAGGGACCTTATGACGCAAAGGAAAAAA
>WLWD01000936.1_pt1 | contig 54528 bp, 33 predicted proteins | sample 6712731 | NCBI WGS metagenome assembly WLWD01 (sample SAMN12718690, study PRJNA576275) | sponge metagenome | isolation source: marine sponge | host: Mycale hentscheli | place: New Zealand: South Island, Marlborough, Capsize Point | collected 2014-11-01 | reverse complement strand
CACAAGCACGCCCCTTGACCTAGCACACGCCTTTACCGGCCATTTTTTTTCGAAAAATCAGCAATAATAAGTTAGCAAAAATACTGAAGTTGGTAGTGCGTAGGGCGAAGACGGCTTGTGCTACAGCTCCCAAATTAGGAGGAAGGATCAAAGGCCCGTGCAGCCTACTGTGCAAAACTAGAAACTTTAGATGCCGCGTTAGGCGCTTTTCCCAAAAACCGGTCAATATCTCATATATATATATATATATATATAATTGGCGAGCGAGCGAAGAGAGTGAGACACTATCAGGGGTAACACAATTGAAAATCGGGGATATTTGTTTGTTTGAAAATATGTGTGGACGTACGTATGTCATTTTGTATTTTGACCCTCGTAACTCCAATTCCAGCACTCGTTAACTTTACAGTACAAAGCCAAACCATGATGGACAGCAAGAAATTATTTGCTCAAGTAATTATGACGTAATGATAGGGGGCAAAACCCACAAAAGCTAGTACTGATGCAGAGCTGACAGCTTCGTGTTTCTCAGCCTGAAATTTCAAAATGGCACCATAAAAGGTCTTAAATGGTTGTTTTGAATTAGCTCATACCTAAATTAACAATTAAGTGTAGTAATTGAGCATGACAGACAAACGGACAGAACACAAGTATTGTAATCCTTTTGCACACACGTGGTGAGGGCTAAGAATGAAAGTTCCATGAGATATAGTAGTAACTCCATACTGAATGTTGTTCATTCATACTCCTTAAAATATTGTACTAGCTGTTCGGGCGAGCTATTGGGGGTGTGGTTGGGGGGGGGGGGGACGACGGAAGTTATTTAATAATCAAGTAAGTCACGAGGTTAAATTCTTGTGATAGAGATAAACTCATACAAGATGAACGCCATGATTTGTGATAGCATTGAAGGAGATGTGGGACACTTGTATCATGAGCTCAAAAATGCTTATTAAGCCTCAGCTTGTATGTGCAAGAGAGTTATAGTAGTCGTCTCGTCTGTCACGCTCTGATATGGGAGATTACTAACAATTAACTGTTGATTTAGGTATGAACTTACTCAGAACGAAGATTAGGACCATTCATTGTGCTGTTTTTTTTTTTTATTTCGGGCTAATTGTTGAGAAAATGCGAAGCTTTCACCACCGCGTAGGTACCAGCTTTTGTGGGTTACGCCCCCTATAGCATCACGTCACAATCACATGAGCAAATAAAATTACCAAGTTCAAAGAAGTTAAATTTCACGTTGAATATGTATACCGGTGAGTGTTTCTGGCTAGTTTAGCATCTTCTCTTATGAAGACAGTGTTTCTATGTACCATTATCTTGCTCGAGCTATAATATAGCTCGAGCAAGATAATGGTACATAGAAATATTATTGTTGCCTGATTAAAATAACTAATAAATATTGCTCGTTCTTTTGGTCTGAGATTATATTGAAATAGCTTGGTAGCTGTGGGGCCAGAAAATTCAGCGAGTGACTCCACCCAGAGGGCGGAGCCACAGAAGCAGATACCTAACAGAGAAGCAAGCAGGAGCAGGCTGAAGAGCCTGAAAGAACTTGTTAATATAATAGAACTCATTAGCAAGTAGTTAGAGAGTTTGTGGGTGGGTGTGTGTGTGTGTGAGGGGGGGGGGGGGGAACTAATTAGTGGTAGCTCCAAGAACATTCTTGTCCAAGTGTGTGTGTGTAGCGTTTATTAGAGTTTTGTTCTAGAAACTTCCTTTTGTAGGCGTGTCCTGGCCTGTACTATTTAAGGCCAGTCCACGCAAGGTCATAGGTCAAGTCTTTTCTATCCGTTTCTGTATTCTATGTCATCATACTTGCGTATTTGAATTAAAACTTAAATCACTTGACGCTTCAGGAGGTAGCTACCTAATCATTCTATCTGGGAGTTGTGATAACTGGAACTAGTGGCAGCAAGTACCAAGGCAGCCCGGTTCCTGTTCCTACATAATCAAGCAGCCCGGAGCGCAGCCTCACAATAGCGCTGAGGGTTCGCACCTTTGGTGCTTTATTATAATAATGCAAAAATCCTAAATTTTTGAATTCATTTTGTGTACTTGCTATAATTTATATACAGGCTGTTTAAAGAAAAATAAAACAAAATACGTATATATATAATATAAGGTTGGGCGATATCGGGGTATATTGTATCACGATATTTTGGCAGGACAATATTGTGATATGACTATATATTGAATATTTTTATATTATTAATTATTTAGGAAAAAAATTAACAGCAAGAATTTTTAATGATGATAGCATCTAATGGCAAGCCAAACTGTGAATGATGAGGGAAAAAATTATAAAAAAAGATCATTAAAAATTTGAATGATGAGGGGGAAAAGAAAAAAAATTACGGAAACTTTGAAGGATGGGAAAATAAATTATTGAAACTTTGAATTATGAGGAAAAAATGGAGAATTATGGGTCCAATTACAAGTTTTCGAAAGAAAGGTTAGCATCTCAACTTTGTCTGGCTTCAAATTCGTTCATACCTCTGTACTCTATCCACTGACTCTGCAAGTGACAGTTGATCAGCAGGCCTCTTCCTTGAAGTTGATGCTCCTAGTGTTGCTAGCGATTCTTTCATCATAGCCTCCTTTAAATGCAAGTGAAGATTGCTATGGGTAGTGCGCAAATGTGCAAGCAAGTTACTAGCGTTCCCATTCTTGGTTGCCACTCTTCGATAACAAGTGCGACAAATTGCAGTCTCCTTCTGAAACTCTCCATCCTTTTTCTCCAAGCCAAAATAGTTTCACACTTGACTCTTGCTTCCAGGCTTCTTGTGTAGCTCCCGTACTCTCGTCGCAGGGTCTGCCGTACTTACTTCTTGCAGGAGAATAAAAATACAGCTGCTCGACTATTGCGTGCGCGTCGCTTCCCGCGCATTATGCGCGCGCAGGTATGATTCGGCGGTTTTTCTAGATTTTCAATATTTCAATATTGCTAGCCAACACGATACAGCCAGACGGCTATTGACAGATACCTCGATCATGACTATATACCGGTATATCGCCCAACCTTAATATAATATATATATATATATATATATGTATATATACTAATAATAGGAACTTTTCTCATTCTAGCAGCACATGTTAATTAAAACTTAACCCAACGTTTCGACTTCTTGCCGAAGTCCTCTTCAGGGGTCAACTGAAGTTGAACTCTCCATGGTGATATATTAAACACAATGTAAGCAGCAAGATTACTGGAGGGTATGCTTACTGTTTAATATAATACTGAACGGTGATTTGCAGGCAGCACAACCAGCATCCTGGAAGCTCTAAACCCATGTCTCTGTTAAACTTGTTGTTGTCAGGTTGTTATGGACTCTTCACTCTATACCATATGAATATTGTGATGCATACACTTTACCTCACTGCTATGTAATTCACCCTCTTATATCTTTCTTTCTAATCCTATCCATACATCGATCTATATATTCCCAGTTGTGTACATCTTGCCTAATTCATTGCATATAAACCCTTTACTTCACGCATGCGTGAATGGATTGTGAACAGACTATATCATTGTCAGCCACTCCCCTCTCAGTTCAGATTTCCCACGTGTTCAATAAGTTACAACAAGACTTGAGAGTGTATGGGATTTCCCTAGTGGCAGTGACTTTGGAGGGAGGAAAGTGGCCAGAGCTGAGACACCTGCGCTGCTCTACTCCATTCTACTCCTACCCATGGGTCGAGGCTACTGAACTCAGGTGTCATCTGTATCTGTGGAGCTTCCTTGATCTTTAACTCACAATTCTTACTGGCTCTGTCTACAACTCCTACCTCTTCCCCTTTAAGTCAATCTCCTCACTTCACTAAGACTAACTGCGACTCATAAGACCAGCACAGCCACACAACTTTTCGAGGGGTCCATGTTGTTATCCCAGATTTGGTAATGGTCATCAAAATTTAGAAAATATAACTTGATAGTGTTAAGCTAGCCAAATTTCCCATCATTGCCACAACATCAATCACGAAACATAACACAAAGTGTAATGTTACGTGTGTGCATAGGCAACAAAAAAGCAGAGGATCAGTGCATGTACTTCATTATGTCACATAAGTAGGAAAATAAGTCAAGAGCACATTAACAGTATGGAAGAAGGGGGAAAAGCCTCATGGAAAAGGTGGGCTATATAAAGAGTAAGAAAGAGAGTACTGTTAGCCATTGATACAGCTAAATTTTACTGCACAGGATATACAGTGTAAAGTCAGAGTACAGCTAGATACTATCCTGAGTGGTCATTTTCAATCAAGAAGCACTTTGGCACATATGTACACATGAACATTATCAGATATTATTCTTGCACAAGAACAGCTACAAACCCTGAATATGTGTCACCTACAATCACTATTTGAATGTCAGACAACTTACAGTCATAAAATTCATATAAGTTTAACCACTCAAGCTACAGTATTTATGAAATCATTAAAATAAAACTTGAGCTTTGATTTTAATACATGTATACCCTTATAAACGCTCACCTACATGATAACATAGAAACCATGATAGTGTACGAGTGTGTATACATGTATGTATGTATGTATGTGTGTGTATGTATATACGTGTGTATGATATGTATGTATGTATGTATGTATGTATAGAGCTGGGCGATATACCGGTATTATCGTTGCACCGCGATAAAAAACTGATATTGCTTTTTTTCAGAAAACTGTTGGGGTCGTTAAACTAATGCATGAACTTCATGCGCACGACAGATTAAAGGAACAGCCATTTCGCGGTTTGCAAACATGTCCGTAATGTACTAGCAAAGTTTTAAAAGTAGCTAGCAGTGGTTGCGAGTTAAAATTCTGTCTAAAGAAAGCCAACATAGTCTTGCCCCACGGACTAACTTTGTCTGGATAAAATTTACTTTGTTAAATATTATTTATGAAATATCATATATCGCTCTATCGCGATAATGCAGGTAAGTATCATATCGCCTGTGATTATCCAATATTGCCCAGCTCTGTGTATGTAAGTATGTATTCATGTATGTATGCATGCATCTATGCATGTATGTATGCATGTATGTATACATGTATGTATGTAAGTATGTATGTATGCATGTACACTCAATCCCCTCTTAACCAGGCACCATGGGACCCGAGGGTGTCTGTATCTCAGAAATGCCAGCTACAAGGGAATTTTTCCAAGCATTAAGTACAGTCCTCTTTCACTTGCAACCCTCAGTAGGCTTCTCTACAATTTTATGGAACCAGAAATAACCGGCTTGTGCTGACACAATTGGGTAATGGTGGTCAAATTAGCGAAATTGTGAGGCAAGAATTGATTAATTGAGTGGCTAACTTGTGCCCTGCCCTGCCCTGTAAAGAGGCGTGCCTGTAATAGAGGTATTTGGATAAAATAGGATTGAGCGTACGTATGTATGTAATGTTTTAACAGTGCAGACCTGTGTATGTGTGTATGTAGATACAAACTAGTGTAATAAGTGTTTTCATAAGCACTCTGAATAAGTCCACAGTGAGTGCACCTTTGCTATTACAAATATATTATATATAAATTACTATATACACATACACACGCACACAATTTAGCGAGTGAGATATGGAGAAACTTTGGCGGTTGAATCAGAATTCTACAGATCAGAAATATCTCATCAGGAGTGAATTTTAGCTCACTGGCCAAGGTTCGTAAGTACAAATCTTGTTGCTATTAAATACGTATGTAATGTATTAGCACTACATTTTTTAATTAATGCTAGTATGTGTCTCACTATCATCACCCCCTGCTCACTTTCTTTCAACAGTATCTTCGGCAGATTGTACAACATAAAGAGAGAGGGCCGAGTAAATGAATAGGGTACTACTTTCTACATAACACAAATTACACGGCCGGCTGACCAAAATAGCATTTCTCCTCTCAAATTTAATATTGAGAGGACATCATGTCTGCTAAAATTTCACTTCTTATCAGAAGCCTGTATAGACATGTACTATTAAAAACAAATGGGTGCATTAATTTTTGAGTATGTGTGTGTTATTTGTTTATCGATATACAGGATTTCAACGAATTGCTCGTAAAGTGACTAGAGCCCAAATTTTTCCATCGCACCCTATATATTTCAGGTTGTCTAACTGTGCATTAAATGAAAATATGTATGAGTTAGTCACTAGAGTATGTATATATATAATTTACATTGAATAAAAGGTAAAAAGCCTCTTTTCTTATTAGTGTAGGTTAAAAGTTATTCAGGAGTTCCTCACCTCTTATATTGAAGTCCAAGAGTAGCTATTAGCACACTCTTCACGGAGGAACACGGAGTCTTCTTTTAATGATACTTTTGGACATGTGTTGACCCTGTGGAGTTGGGTTTCACCTCCTACTTCACAACCCTACATACAGAGAGTCACAAGTAAAATTAGCTTAAATACAGTTCATTTAAACTCAAGATCCTTAGATTGGAGTTTGTGCTCTGCATTATTACATTCCATAACACATTCATACATTAGATATTTTGTAGCCAGCCAGGCTACTTCAGTAGTGCATAAGTAGTTGTTCAAAATTTATACCTTCATCAGGGTATATTATCAAGGGTAAAATTTCAAGGTCTAACATTTTCAAAGTTTCAGGGGGCAATCAGTGTTGAATCAGCAATTTCCGTAAAAATATGGATGAATCAGTAAGGTGGGAGGCTCTGTTCTATGGACACTCCACATATGTTAAATTCCCTTCACTAGTGTTCACCTGTCCCAAACTCCGTTCCAGTGATGAACTCCACTCTGAAGTCAAATATATTCTCTCTCTCCCCCCCCCCTCGACATGTCGAGACAGAGTGGCACAATTTAGGTAAATTGATAGACCAACCAGAATGACAACAGGGCACCAATTACTGTCAACACTATTTCTCATACAGTAAAGCTTAGTTAAAGAGACATCAACTGTTGAATATATTATTGTATATATTAATTTCAAAAGAAAAATGGCTTATAGTTTTCATTAAAAATTCCTCACTAGCAAGTACAATACAGTTATGGTGCAACAATGAAGACCACAGAAATTTGATTCAGTGGCTAATGGGCTTGCTAGCAAAACAAAAATGAGAGAAGGGTACTAACATACTTGCCCTATGCTACTTGAGGCACTACTGAAGAAATACCAGTCTTTGAATTGACCAATACGGTTGTTCAGTTTTACACCGCTTTAGTCTAGTGCGGACAGCAACAGAGTACACTATAAGCGTACCAGTTGTGTTTTCACTCACCGGGATAAAAATCCATGAACGCCAGTAAGAGCAGACCAGAAGAGGAGATACACAGGCGTATTATCACTCTTGCTGTAGAGAACTTCTGTGGTATTAGCAACCCTTTACCATTTCTGATCTGGTGTTTTAAAATTAAACCCTTTACCAATTTCGAGTTTGAAACCTAGCACTATCGACCTTTTACCTCAGTAATCAGGAGTGTTAGAAGAGGTGGTGGTAAAGGGTATCAACACAATATGCGTGCCATACACGCGGTGGTGGGCACAGTGAAGATTGAACTAATTTCTGCCCTGTGTGATCTTACTAGACTGATTTACAGGCTGCGACAGCAAGTAGAGAGCGCGGTGTTGTTCAATTTTATTGAGTAAGTATGAAAACGCTAATTAGTGATATCTAGGTGATTCTTTAAGTGTTATTGGATCTGTGGATGTAGAATTGTAATTTGTACAAGTCATTGATCACCAATACTAGTGTTTGAAGTATTACCTTTGAGTTCATTACCTTGTTTCTTTGTTAATGCAGGAATGAACTAAAGAGGTTGCAGAGATGAACTTGAGATATTGCAGAGATGGAGCCAAAGTTCAGGAACTGTTGTCTGATGCATCATTTTTTTCATTTATTTGTACATGGTCATAATTATTTATTCATATTCTGGTAACAATGGATAAATTTTGAAGGTACAGGATTTGTGTAGAACAGGTTGCACAAAAAGTGCAGTTTAACTTCAGGATTGCTGCAGGAAAGGTGTGTGAAGAATAGTTGCTTTGTGTAGGAAAGGTGCATAAAAAGTGCAGTTTTTGAGTACAGGATATCTAAAGGAAAGCTGCACATTTTCGCACAGACAGCTACCTAGAATGTACAGGAATAGTTCAGTTTTAATTCAGGAAATATAAAGGAAATGTGATATGATATATGCAGTACAAACCATATGGCATGTAAAGGAAATAGTGCAGTTTATGTCAAGGATATGTTCAGGAAATAGTGAAGGAAAGTACGCCCTATACAGTACCCGGAATGGTTACCACCAGCTCATCTGTCCTGAAGTTGGAAATGTGATCTGTGAGATAGCTATACAACCTTTCCTATAGCAGGAAATTCCACTTTTCTTCCAGTGTATTGCCTCATCTGCGTCCTCTTCACATTCAGGTCGGTGACTGCATACACATCTGGTCCTAGTAGTACATGTGGTATAAATTTTTTTACATTTTTTGAAAATTTGAAATTGTTCAAAAAACCACAACCCACTTTCAAATCTCAAAACTCAATGAAATAAATATATATATATATTATAGCTAAACAGCTTTCTCTATCTCAATATTAGTTGTTTCAACATCTTGCCAAAGTCCTCCTCAGATCACTCAGGTCAAAATTCTCAGTAATTTTATGCACAAAATACAAATGGCAAGAAATCATTTTTAATGTTGGAAAATGTTTGTTTATGCTATCAAAATGTTATGTTCTAAACAAGTTGATGAAGCAAAATTATTACTGGAAGCAGAAAAATTGGTTGAAAATTTTTGGACCAAGTTTGAGAGCTGTATGGGAAAAAAACTTTCACACCTACTATTGGTATTCATTACCATACTTGAAATTCACAAGCAAAATTGTACATACCCCTTGGAATTTCCCCATGGTAATATTTGAAATTATGAAAGATACATTTTTAGTAACTTTTCTATCACTCATGACTTGTAAAAAAAATGCTTTCCTTTAATAAACAACATGAAGTACAATAACTCACAGTGGAGTCATAATGCAATAGCAGCAGGTTATATGTAGCTCAGATATTTAGATTGACAAAATGTGAGGACTAAATGAACACATCATAATTAGTAGTAGCAATTATTCCGCCACACATTGGCAAGTTTGCTGATTAGGAATACTGTAGCATAAGATACTTTTATCCATTGTTATCCTCCACAATTAGGTTTATAGTTAATGAGTATACATTACATAAGTTGACAGAATACACACACACACTTGTCCTCGTTGATATTGTCATTGTCACTTTTCTCATATACTTTACTTGACCCATCATTGTGCAATTACTGACGATGCTTTACCAACCATTCCCAGTTAATAAATTAATTATGAATACACACACTGACAAATTAATGTTATAACTACTATTATTATAATATTATTATTATTCTTATAAGTTACTATTATTAGTATTTATATGTAATTCTTCACCATTATTTTTATGTAGGTTGTACTAGTGATTTAAATGCAGAATAAGTCAGCTAGATATATTAAATCAATATTATACAATATTATTACTAATTACTGTATGTAATTATAAGTATAATTAGAAAGTATACGATGTGTACACAGTGACACAGAAATTGCTATCCAAAAAGAGATATTTTTATTATTTGAGTATGGGGGGAATATCTACACAATATAATACACTTGTGTGTAAATGACGATTACGATAAGGACGATGATAGTGTGTATTCATGGAACAGAGTTCTGTTTGTAAATTATAGCCTCAAAATGAATAGTTAAGGTTCTTTCACATTTTGTAGAATAAGATGTGAAGGTGAATAACGACAAATTGCAGCTAAAAGCAAGTGAAATCAGTGACTAATGGCGAGAGAAGGCAATAGTTAAGGCAATAGTTTTACAAAACCTAAGTCCATAATCATGAAAAGGACAGAGAGTCTGTGAAGATTGAGACATAATTAAATGGAGAAGAGAGTTCATGGACAGGAGCCGGTAATGTAAATAAAAGGCAATAAGAATGAATAATAATGCCTTATGCTAATGCTGTCATATTAAAAGTTATTACATCAAGTGATACTATGTGGTAAAGGACTTGCTAGTATATTAAATTTGATTTTCACATTTACTATTAAGTACATGCTTAAAAGAATTTTTTTGTATGTATTTGTATGTATTCTGAGGCTCTACCAATGAATTTGTATTTTTTTCTAAAGTTCATCATGCATGTTAAGAACACTTACAGTTTCGGTCACAATATGTGAAATAGCATGAATCATTATGTGTGAAGTCACATAAGTGCAGCATGCTATCCATGCCACAATACATTCACTGTGGTTTATCAAATTGTATACTGTAGTTGAGCTTAGGACTTGAAGTTATGACTCCCAAAAAACTATGGGTTATGTCTCATTAAAATAATCAGTATTGATGTCTAATATTAGCATATAAAAAAGATATTCAATATCTTCACTCATTAATTTAAAGCTGCTCGGTACATTTTATTTATTATTATTGAGCTATCATAAGCTTTATTATTATTATTGAAATTTTTACAAAATTCAAAACAAATAATTATAAAGAGAAAACTCCATTTGTAGTATATTTCTTATGATTATATACATGTTTAATTTGGAAATTAATTGTAATCACAAGTATTTTTATTGTAGGTTTTTGATTATACAAATGGTAGGTACGCGGGTTCTTTTTTTTTTCTCCTAAAAAACATGGCTTTTTTTAGCTTGACCCAAGTTTTTTCTGATACAACAGAGCATTTAAGCAAATCTTACTATAAACTTTGGTTCAAAATTGTGAGAGAATTCCCACAAAAACTTTTTTTTTTCAAGTCATCAAAAGTTGCTGCGACTGGTAACTATGGTATAGAAAACCATTTATCAGATGTAATTTCAAAACTTTGTCTTTTTGGGGGGACAGCTTGTTCATTGTCAAGAGTCATGTTAGTCAGAATGGCTTATTAATACTAAGGAAGTAACCACTACTTGGGGGAGCTGAAGTAAGCACTTCAATATTTTGTTGGATTAAATTACAAAAATGACTCTGGCCACATTTTTTGTAGAATTACCGATGTAGTCAGAATGGCTTAAATTTGTGGGGACCCAGTATGTCATTTTGTACTGTGACCCTCTCGTCATTTTGTGTTGGCTCGTTCTCCGACCCGTCCCAACTTCACTAAACAGAATGAATCCTCTAGTTTAGTGTTCAGTCTTTTAAATCTTTTGCGGTGCAATTATAACTAAAAAAAACTTACCTTTTTTAGTCGCTACGAGTGTTGTTTTTTGTCAAAAAGCTACAGGTAAATCAAATAGTCAGATACTACAGAATATACCAGTGCTGGGGGAATTGAGGTAAGAAAGTCCGTATTTGTTAGCTAAAATATATATTGGTCATAACGGCTATGTACTTAGCTATACTTTTAGAAATGGACTTGTAGATGGTTTTGAAGTATTTCGTTTATGCACAAGTTTGGTCATCCTTTGTGCTCAAGCAAATCACCCTTAGGTGCATGCAAGAGGGTTAAAGTCGTGCGTTTGCCCGTCTGTCTGTCTGTCGATTCTATAATAGTTGAGAACTAACCTTTAAAACGAGTACCTGACGTAGTAGGAGAATTTATGTCGCTATAATTGACTTTCCCAGTAAATGCTTAAGTTCCAAACCAGCCCATGCTAGATGGAACAACCCTAATCCTTCGCGTACGTTGGTTTAGGTCTACCGTAGCTCACTTATAATTCGCGTATTTTCGCTCGGTAGTTAGAAGTTAAAGTAATCTGAAGAAATCTCAGTTGTTATAATAGTGGGCTGAGGGTTCCAGCCTCGTTGCTCTAGTTATAAATGCATCAAGTAGTTTAAAGTTGATCACATTAAAAAGTTGACAACAGTAAAAAGCTTAATCTAGAGTCATTGCTCATTAGTTCAGAATAATGTTAGTCTAACTTTAATATTCACAAATGCACATCAGAAATTCACTGCTTCATTTAGTTCCCCTCACTGCTGACAGATGTCCTGCTAGTGATTATTTGCAAGAATCCTTATTAGTATATCCTTTTGTATCAGTGGCACAAAGAAACAATGAATAGTCGAATGTTGCCTCCTATATTATTATAATTAGCTACGTGTAATTTATTAATACAGTGTATGTAAATAGTACTAAAAGAGGTGTAGGAATATTATTTATGCTAATCTCTCAAGTAGAGCAAGCTGTTATAAGTTCAAATATTCTAACTAAAAATGTATAATATTATATATTATAATAAAATATTAATTATAAGCCATACTTTGCTGAGTAGATAAGATGTAATATAATTAATTTATGGTGTGTAACTATACTTGATAGAGCAAGTTATGTGGTAATAAATGTTGGATATGCAGGGTGCACTAATACCAATCACTAGTACACATTGTTAGTGTCCATTGACTGAAGTCTACACATGCAGAGCTAGAGCACAAGGTGCTAAAATCTGATACATAATGCTGATGAACTTCTGTATCCTTCATCACGTTCTTGTCAACAATTTCTACTATACAGTTGTTGTATTTGTAATTAAAAGTGTAGAATTATTTGTGTTTATCGATGAATTTCTTTTGCAGTTTCACTGTTTGTGGCTAGTAGTATCGATTCCCAAAAGTAATTAAACTGACTGTTTGTTTATCTCGTGTAAGGATGATAGTAATTTGTATTTCACTTTCACTGTATTTACAACCTTGTGTTATTGTCAAATTAGCAGGAATAATTTGAATTGTGTGCAAGATTATTCAAGTTGTAGGATCACCTTATGTATTATTATTTTCTATCTTAATTTTCAAAACAATTGTGCACTATCTCAATTTATTTTTTATATAAATAGGACAAAGTACAGTAATTAAACTGACAGAAGAACAAAGCTAATGATTGTACTCATCTTCTGTAGGAAAATATATTTTTCTGCTAGCAATGGATGAGGATATGATGGAATTATAGATTTGGCATAATGATTTTTCTTATTCCAAAATTACAGATTGTTTTACACATGAAATAGTATGTAGCTATAATCATTTTTATCCTAGTTTTGGTATAATTAGTATAGTGGTAAGTTGCTTTTAAGGAAAACATTTTCTATGTGTTCTATTATTTCTGTCATGTATTGATCTTTTAAATACAACATTTGATCATGAAGTCATTGATGTACATAATAGTTTAAAGTGGCCTTCCAATACAGTGAGAACAAGACTAGTATCCCAACACTTTTCTACTCCCAAATATAAACTATTGTTCAAAAATTGTTAAAAGCTATAATGCTAGTCTTCTTTTTCGTTGTAATGTTTTCAGATAGTTTTGAGTGCCTTTTGCTTTTAATATTTCCTCTAATATCTCAGTTGTTAGTAAATATTATTGTTTCATATTTATTATTGTATCTTTTTAAATGGAAATTGAAAATATTTTAGTAAGACTTTGAACACCCAATTTATGTTATGTATGTTGTAAAATGAACAGTGATATATCCAAACTTAAGCTTGTATATATCCTATATTTTTATTAATTACAGTGGAGACAACAATATCAAGATTACAAGACTGTTGTGACAGACTATATTATTTAATATGATTATTTTTATGGTTTCTGTACTACTAGTAAAAACATTAAAATTAAGTATGACATTTATGATTTACATAATTAGTCTGCAACACTAAAGTGGAGTTATGACATAGAACTAATACATTACATGTTTAAATAACGTGCAATGGCAGAACAGAACACATACGAGTGAATAAAATGTTGGTATACCAGAAGATAAAGCAGGACTACTCCAGTGTTTATAAATACAGAAGTGAAAGTGAAGTGTTTCCTCTACTTTCACCTGTATCGATGGTAGAATTAGTTGCAATATGTAATGTCATGCTATCTTTTGAGTCACATATCTCTGGCATTTTGATACCACATCTTGAATCATCACACAGTGGTTGACTGGTAGTGGTGAGGACTTCTCGTTCCTTAGTATAAAGAGGTAAAGGAGGAGCTTCATTATCTACTTATAGAGTGTAGTAAGAATCATGGAGGCAGAAAGTATTGCTATATAATTTAATATACCTGATGATATGTCATCATTGTTGCTTGGATTGATTAAGTTTTTCAATGTAGGAGCTGCCAGGCATTTCTCTGTCAAGTCTACCTCGTTAATAGTTGAATATTGTGCAGGAGCAGATAGAAGTAATGTAGGCTGCTAATAGATGTACAATTATATATTATTGTCAATTATTTGAGAAGCTATTCTATATATATTTTTTAACAGGTAAAACTAATTAAAACATTTACATAATCTGCTGTAGCTTTACTAACATGACAGAAGCATTACATTAATTTTGACACCTATGCAGTTGTCATCATCAGTGAATAGTGCAAATAAGTGAAAGAGGCAAGGACAACTCGAACTAAAATACACAAATTTGTGCTAGATGTGGATTTAAAAGCAAATGTCTAGCGACAAAATAATGTAATATGTTAGTTGTTAGCTGTTCTGCTTTTGTTTTTGTATTTGTTTCTTGATTGGGCAGTCATAGACATTTTGATAAAGAGAATATATTAGTTCATCCAATAACAATTAATTCTTCTGAACAGAATAGTGTAATGTATGAACTTTTGTGTTAAAGTTGCGAATAATTATGTGTTGGACAGACATAGAGTACATTAGACTGGTTAACAGCATCAATATGCATTGACATCAAGACTTCCAATCAGTTGCAGAGCATGCATAAAGACAGGTTACAACATTAATTGTGACAATATATTATGGTTTTATCTGTTTACTAAAGAATAAAGAACAATTTTGTGCATAGAATCAAAAAAAAAAAGCACAAAAAAAGAAAAACAAGCATACATTAGCAACAAAATAGCTGTACATGTCACAGCTAATTCATTAATTAACACTAGCATATTTTCTCGTTGTTACAGTCAATATGTTGTTAGTTAAAATTAACCCAACATTTTGAAATCCTGTTTAGGGGTCGACTGAGGTTGAAGTTATATAACCAATTTTGCCTAAACACATTTGTTTTGCATCTACCCTCTTGCACAAACATGTTTACTTCTGTTAAATTTCTTATGAGTTTCACTTTGTACTATCTATTAATATTGAGATCTGTATTGCTTCAGTTTTTTTGAACTCAAAAATGAAAAATGTGGTTATTTATATGATTACAATAATAAACATAACGCAGACATGTAATACCTGTTCTTTTTTTAAAGATGCAATTTGGGCATAGTCTTCTGAAATATAAAATTGCTTCTTTGTAGGTCGACGTAGGGATGAATACTGTGTGCTGCAATTCTTTAATTGGGAAGAAATTATGTATTATTAGCACTCTAATATATGCATAATGAAATAGAAGAAGCAAATTTATCACCACAATAATCTTAATACTTTGAGAAAAAACACAAAATTGCATTGTTGGCAATGTTTTAGTAACTTCTTTGACATCGATTACCATTTCATACATTACTTACCAATGACGTTTCATTTCTATTATTTGCACTGGCAACAGTGACCGTGGTATGCTTGTGAGATAACTCTTCGTAAAAGTCTTCATTCTATAAAATATGTTCACTTTACTTAATAAACTATTAATTACAATGCGTCATAATTTTACCTTTTTTCCAGCTTTTTCTTTTTCTCTTATTTAAAGTAATTACAAATCATTAATACTATCTAATTTTAGATTCTTACCTTTGCATTTTCTTGTTTATACTACTACCTAAAAGAAAAAAAATACTGTAACTACAAGTATTAGTTATAATTATTATTAAAACTTACATTTCCAAACTATAAATGCTGTAATAAGTGCAATTATTGCAATTAATATTCCAAAAACGAACACAACTGTTGATACAGTAATGTAAATGAGAGAATTACTACTTTCAATAATCATTTTTTGTAAACTATTATTATAGTTGGTAGTTGTGTATGTTGTATCCCCAACCTTGTTGTCATCAAAATGTTGTGAAGTTGAATTAACTACACTTACATTTCCTGTGAAACATTAAGGTATTCGTTTTACTCATTATCATAGAATTATATAATGTTTTGTTTAACCTTCATTTGAACAATTCACAGTTGCATTCCAACTTCCATTGGTACATATGACCTGTACAGGTGGCACATCTATGTCCTCACAGTAGTTGTATATAGTCCATATTCCATTATCAAATCTATACAGTCTTCTTGTTGTTACGTTGTCACTCATAATGCATGGAGCTATGGAATTAATTGGAAGGGAATATGAAGTGTATTTTTTTAATAAAGTGCACGATATGCAACTTGACAATAAACTGCTATACCACTTCGCTTAAAACAGTATTGCAGTGGTTTATTGCTTGAAATACTTTTAAAAAAATGGTGATATAACCATGTTTGTTTAGTGATGTCTTACTTTATACTGAAGCAGTGGGGAACATCTGAAGTAGCGTTATTCATATTATATTGTTTTGCAGTAGACAAAATTGATGGTAAATATATTCAGTGTAGGTGTAGATTATTGAAGATGTATTGGAGACTTTCTAGCTAATAGCTATGTGTTTAATAACTCGTATTCTAATAGGAACATTTAATTACACCTGGTATGTTATATTTGTGTTATTGCAATTGTTACTTAATTATTACAATATTTATTTAGTGGACAATTATGCATTAACTGACAAGAATAAAATTCACCGATGAGTGTGCTAAAAGTGCAGAGCTAAACATTAATTCTTTGCTAAAAAGTATTAATTTTTGTTTGCTATTGTAATAATGCTTGTAAGATAGGTTGCCTGATAAAAGGTTGTTGTGGCATATGCAATTGCAGCTAGCTTAATTAGGCAAGTTTTTATCACTTACCTAGTGTGATATTTGACAGTGAATGATATACGCTGTCATTTTCAATTTGATAGGAGATATGCATAACATAATCACTGAAATCAATTAAACTACTCCAATTTAAGTGCGTTAAAATGCTTCCAAATAACGTCATCTGTAAACTAAAATTTGTAGTCTTCACTTCCAAGTGATATTTTATGTTTTTGCAAGGTGAATTGATCTGTACTAGTCCATTAAGTGATAGTTGTAGAATAGGTTGAGGATCTTTAAAATATTACAAAAATACAATTATTGTAGTTATTTAATTTGACTGTTAAATGTACTAATCTTACATGTCACGATCAATTGAATAGACTCTTCATTACACATTATTGTGGATCCATTCAAAGGAATAGGAGTAGGTATTGTTAACTGCACAGCAATGAATGATTCATTTTTGTAGACAATTCGGAATACAAGTTCCACAGATTTAATCACAAATGGCTGTTCAATAACTTCACTGTGTATGTTAAAGCTATAAGGATATTCTGGAAAACCAATACCAGGCTGTATCTCCCAGTTGATAAAATTACTAGAACATATAAAAACTGCTGGTTCATTTGGGCAGTTGACACTGCCATTATTACTGACTTGAACAAATCTTCCTAAAGTTTGAAACATTAAAACAATTAGTAGCAATGCTAGTTATATACTTACCAAACACAGATAAGAATAGTTGACAAAGAAAGTATATATAGACTAAATGTGCCATACTTTATGATACCCTCCTTGGAAATCTGTCACTATGATCTCTTACTAAATAGCCAATGTAACAAGGAAGGAAGTAGTATGTATTTCCTGTCTCCATTTGAGTAGTATTTTGAAGAAGGTAAGCATAATCAGAGTATAATTTTAAAATAAATGTGTGAAATAGAGAATAAGCACTAACATAGCTGTAATTGTGCTTTTAGTTATGTTAAAACATTTTAGTGCCCCAGTGTTTTAAATCATATCTCCCTGTCAAATTTTATCCAATATTTAAAGCAAGTGAAGTAGAAGCTAATGTTTGAGGTCATATACTATATATATATGTATGAATTTATACGATATTATTTTTAGGTAGTGACCCTAAGATAACTCGCACTATCACACTGTGTTTACACACTGTGTTAGCTCAGGCTGTATTTCTGCTAGCTCATATAGCAATTAATTATAGCAACTGGCCTAGATTACTATATTTTTGAGCTTTTACAGGTACCTTATTCTAAACCAGGTAAGTGCAGCTGCTATAATATAAGCTGGGGTTATGGGGAGCCCCTCATAGAGTTTTTCAGCCAACTCAACACCATGACTTACCAACCCTAGTACAAAATACTGTAGTGAAGATATCTAGCATACCACATATTTCACACTCAGGCTGTAGTTTCACTTGTACCTGGCTCTTGACAATAAACTAGCCTGCTAGTAAAATATTTCACCATACCACATAACACTCTGACACATGTAATAAATACAATAAACCTTAATGCATTTGTAACACTAAAAAACTTTACACTTTAAGCAAAATTTTAAGCCAGTTCACCAATTTTTTATTCACTAGTGAGTTAGTTGTTTATTGTAAACATAACCTTTTACTATGACTGTTATCATAGCCATGTAAGTTTAGACAGAATGTCAGAGTAGTGGTGCCAGTGCAACCAGTTTACAGTTCACTACTTACTACTAGTCAACACACTCACACTGGCAGAAGTGACTCTATAGTACGCTGCCACCAGAATCTGAACTGACTGATCTCTCAATCCCCAACTAGCCTAACTCCCACTGTTACCAGTGAAGTTAGTTAAATGAAAGATTAATTATAAGAAAGGAATGACACAAAACTAATCACTATCAGCCAAGTCAGAACAGAACCAAGTACCAAAAAATTTTTTTGTAGCCAATCACTGACTTAATGACACACTGAGGAAACAGATTGCACATAGCTTAATAATGTGATGAATGACAAGTGTTAATTAGTCTGCATGTACTGAATAAGTGTTTCTTGTGCAATGTACCCAGAGCTTAAAATATCTTTATCTGTTTTCTCTTCTCTCCCTGACCACAAGTGGGGAAGGGGCCCCACAAAGTTATTCCCTTTGTCTATAAAGATGGGTTAGTAAATATAAACAAATTATCAAAACACTTTACAATAGTTGAAGTTGATTGTAGATATCAGATTTCGAACTTCAAGGTAGCATCTTGATAAAACAAGTTTGAAATATGAGTAGTTAATGTTTTCCCCAACTTGAGAAGCCTAAACGTATTACCACACAACATCGTTGAATCTATTGTAATCTGCAATTATTTTACAGTATTTTCAAACTAGAAAAAATTTAAGTCTTGTGCATCATTATTTGATATAGTGATGATAATAGAATTAGGATCAATGAAAACTTTAAGGATATTGTCACGCCACTAATACATACATTAATTAATTTACTAATATGTAATTTGTATAAAAGTTGCATTTGAATTTTCTATTAACTGTGCTTTTCCTGTATCATTAAATGTATTTACAGATTTGATTATCCTAAATTTTTAGCTTAACTTTGTACATCAGCATTGAATACTCTCAACAACAATAAAGAAGGATTTTACTATTAAGAAGGCAGGTTTCTTTGTTTTGAAATACACATATAAATTCAAACTATGCGTAAAATTGGGAGTATTAATTAGCCTGTGTAGATGATTTAGTCCGAAAGTATTGTAATCAACCTCTTTGATAGTATATTCTAAAATTACAGTCAACAAACAATTATGGGAATAAGCACAAACACTGTATTTGTGCGTTTAATTCATATTTTTTAGACACGCTAGGATAGCGGGGGTGGTTGGTTGTATTCTGTTATCTCAGATGCAAAACTATAAATATACATTTTTAGTTAAGTTGCATAATGTCACATTAGCGAAGTATCATTTAATTTTGATGAAATATTATCTTTGTAATAATTATGTCAGTGACTTCAGTATTCTGCATGTTAGCATTGAATGAAATACACTTAAACTACAGTATACTATGCAGTACTGTAAGAAATTTGAAATTTATAAATAGTATTATTACGATTAGTCTAAGATTGGCTTGCTTAAAACACCAATATCTATACTACTCCAACCTGCACAATTATTAGATGCTCCTTTTTGAATAAATTAATAAGGACTTTTCCTTGTAATGGTTTAATATTTGATCTGACAAATATACACAAGCATTGGCAGATTAAAAAAATGAGGGGTTACTTAATGGCCCCAGGTCATACCCAATGCAATATAGGAAACCACAGTGATACGGATCTCCCTCACCCCCCTCTCCATTATCATAGTGAAACCTGCATTCAATGATGATTCATGTCACATACTTTATTCCTCTCATTATTACTATAAAATAAAGTCCAATATTTTGATGTATCTGATCCTTTATCTTAGTATTGTTGCTTTCATTTCGTAAAATTGCAGCATTATCGGGGTGGGATAAGCTCCGGTCATAATAATATGCATTTTTATATTATTATGAACAAGTATTAAGTTGTTAATATTGATTTATTCATATGTATGTATCATTTGAAGTTTGTATGTTCATGATACTTTCTAATCCACAATACCCACATATTCATGGGGTATTGTGTTAAGGAAAAGACATCTTGATTATACTTAATTCAGTTGAGATACTAAGTGAACTATTACAATGGGTTGTGAATATTATTAAATTGATATGAGTCTACTACAATTAGATGCCATTTTTATTTCATTCACACTTATACTACTATGGCACTATGGCATGCTCATTATTTGAAAGTGGAAGTGCTTGTGTATACTTTGTTCAGTTTTCCTAGTAAACACTGAGTTTTGAACTTGTAATATAAGTCGGCTTTTTGTGTTTTTAATGTATCTCCTGGCACAATGGTAGTATTGTTTTTAAAACAATATTATTCAGTTTCATTATGGCCTCCTGTGTAGCCTAGCACAATATTAACCAATTGAAATATCACTCATGTCAATAGTACTGGGACGTAGGCAGTATTTTTCAAAGGGGATTCAGAATTAACAAATGTGTAAAGAAAACAAGACAAACCTATAGTTTGGAACCGAATTATATCAATAGACAGAAATAGATATAGTTTATAAACACGTTCTACATCTATTTCTATTTCACAACAATAATAAGGCTTTATATAATATAATTTCAATATTAACCATTACTTCCATCAATAGTAATAATAATTTTTATAGGTTTTTTTATAATAGAAGCATGCATTCAAAAGTCATTGCTGTACAATGGCTTAGGTTCCGTTTTGATGCGAAGAAGACTAGTTTCTCATAACTGTTGTCATAATTTTCCTCCCAAATCCATAAAAGGTCGTTCAAGTGTTGTTAGCATATATACTATCTTTACTAAAATCTCAAATGTTACCTCATGGCTTTTTTAAACAAAGACTGTGTTGTTTAACATGGGCCAATGCTTGTAACCTTACTCATATACTATAAATATATTGTACATTACAAGTCTTTGCTATGAGCAATGATGGCATCAATATTAAGATTTAAAAGGGCTTTGTTGCAGCATATCCTACTTAGTGCCATAATAAAGTGCCCAGTATATTAGCAATGATAATGTTTATATGATAAGTATACATTGACGTACTTCCAGTAATAACATAATATTAGGTGACTAATATTTATCACTAACAGAAATTACACATTCATACAATCTGTCAGTGTATAAAGCTTACTTGTCTCCCTCCCATATTAAAAAAAAAAGACAACAGAATTTAATACAAACACAATCCATACATATAATAAAGTGAACAGTAAACAAAGAAGATTACACCAATTTTTTTTTATAAATATTGCAGTGGAAGCGAACTGTTTGCTTTACTTGCACTTGTCTTGAGGGAAGAGTTCGCTGCAATAAGAAACATCTTGTCTTTTTTTTAGTCACACAATTCAGCAAGTTCGATATCACATCTTGAAGTATCACACTGGGTTTGACTGGCATTAAATAGAGTATCTGGTTATTTAGTATCTAGAGGTAATGGGGAACTTCATCATAAATTGATGATTTGAATTTTTTATTTGTCTAGCACAATACATAGAGAACCATTATAATTATATAATAATAAATACATTACATTGTACTATTCTTAGCCAAGTAGTCCATCTCATATAGAGTAGCATGCTGTGTTGGAGCAGTTTGAAGTGATATAGGCTGCTGCTAGTAAATATAATGTTATTATGTCAACTCATTAATAGCTACTAATTCTAGTTAATCAGGTATAACATTATAAAGTTATAAGTTTCTAGCTATAGTTTAAATAAACATCATTATAAGTTGCAATTTGGGCATAGTCATCTGGAGAATAAAATTTCTTCTCTCTAGGTCGATGGATGAACACAATGTGGGATAGTTCTTTGATTAGAACATATTATAATGTAATTGAGAAAACAATTGATCATCATAATTATTTTGTGTTGCAATAATACAAGAAACACCAATTGATTTTATCTCTCTCCATAACCAAGGCAATAGTGTTTATGGAATGTTTGCGAGATAGCTCTTCATAATTTTTTTTATCTATAATTATCAATTTCATTATTGATAGATACAATTTACCTCATTTTCATCTTTTTCCGTTTCTCTTAATTGAAGTAATTAATAATAAGTAATAATATCTAAATTTTATCTTACCTTTGTATTTTCTTATTTATATTATCTAAAAACATAAAATTTTGGTGTTAGATTCACTGTATATTACTAATGCTTACATCTCCACAATATTGAAGATGTAGCAAACCCAATCAATGCAACAGTAATTCCAAATAAGAACAGAATTGAAGTTATAGTAATGTGAAAGAGGTGGTTATTGTTTTCAAGGGTATTTGATCCTATGCATAGGATGTTGTCATAAACTTGGTAGAAACAAAATTTTGTGAAGTAGTTGACTCAGTTCTGGTCACATATTCTGTAAAAACTATTATTAATTATTAGATGAACCCTGTTGGGATTACACTTTGCTTTTTTAAATTTATTAAAATATTTTTTATTGTACTCAAACTTCCATTAGTCTGGGCTCCCACAGTTTACTAACTCTTGTAATCGGTATTATTGATATCTGCCGAACTTTGCTTTTATAAGTGCTGCATAGCTTCAGTAGCAATTGTAATAAGTCCTGGCAATCCTGTGTCTTCATCAATCCAGGTTGGTCTACAGGTGTACGTAAACAATTCCTTAATTTTCATTATACTGAATGTAGCTTTGGGTAGCCAAGAATTCATAACAAGTTAATTATATTTCTTTATTATTAAAGTACTCATTAAACTGCTCATGGTTGCTTATTGTTTACTGAGAGTTGTGACACCGCCTCTGCAGGGACGAGTAAATATTCCTGCTAAACTTTCACCGCACTTTATCATCGGCTTCCTATTTAACTTATTTATTTTGAATATCAGCCACGACTTACATTATTTCTTCATAACTCGACTTTTGCTCAAATTAATTAGCTATACCACTAGCACCATCGATTCTGCAATGTTGAAATCCCTTTACCAAGATGATTACAAGAAATTCTTACGTGTGTAAATTAAATTACAGCACATCATGGTAGTTATCATATAGGGCAGAGTTTTGTTGAAGAGTTTAAGTTAATAACGCAATCCCGGTGGATCTCGACAAGTGGTACATCTGCTTTAAAATATATTCTACAAACATAGCATTGATTTTGATTGCAAATGCCCACCTTAATCAGAATTCCAATTATGAGCCTTGTTTCCTGATACAGGACTGTTTCTTTTCTTTACTAGCTGCTTTTTTCGCTGTGTTGTCTTATCTTTGTTGTCTTTCTAGTTCTTTTGAGCCATTGTTTTTCCTTTTCCTTACGTTTTAACTCCTTCAGTTCGTCTATTCTCTTTTCTTCTCCCTTCAGTTTCATCTTCTCTACTCTTTCAATTTTTCTTTTTTTCTCTTCCTCTGCTTCTCAACGTTCTTTTGCTCGTTTTTCTATCACAATTGCCTATGCCTCTGAAGTGGTTAAAACACGAGATCTCCCAGTCTTAGCTTTGGAAGGCCGTGTGGTTGGAAGTTGGAGGTACTCAGTTAATGAAGAACAAACAAACGAGCTATAAACTGATGTAAATGAAGGGCTATATGAACTGATACCAGATGTAACACCACTCAAGAGAGAGACTTGAGGGCTGAGTGACATTTTCACTGAGACATGAGAAGTCGTGAGGAGGGTGGGGCTCCAACTGCTGGACTCTGAAATATGAGATTTTGAGAAATGGGAGGAGCCGACAAGGGTGGGGCTCCAACTACTGGGACTCTGAGACATAAGAGGGCCAGAGGAGGATGCGGCTCCAACTACTGAACAATCTCCTATAGGTGGTAGGTGGTAATCCTTTTTCTTCTTAAAGCCAGGCATTATATCTGGTGTCACACAAAGTATAGACACTCAACAAGCAACTCTTCTGCTTCAGTAAACTCAAAACACTCAACTGTTCCAGAATTAACTACATTATCTTCACCAAATTGATCTCTTGGTATGTCCATATCAAAAGGTGTTTCAGGCTGAGGTTCTGTGACAGCAGAGAGTTTGACTATAAACACAAAATATGAGGCCACAATAAAAGAAATAACGAGTAGAATTACGAAGTGAATACATGTTAAGTTTAGCACAAAATTACTAATACATTATTTATATATTTGATACATTCTTCAAAACGAATTCATTCTTGGCTGAAATAATAATAATAATAATAATAATAATAATAATAATAATAATAAAAATAATAATAATAAAAATATATATATATTTTTTTTTTCTCTTTTCACTTGTAATTATACTTAAAAAAATAAACTAGTTGTTTTAACTTCTTACCAAAGTCCTCCTCAGATCACTCAGGTCAAAATTCTCAGTAATTTTATGCACAAAATACAAATGGCAAGATAACTGGGAGCACATGCTTTCTGTTTAGTGCGTCCTTCAGGCTATTCCCTGTGTGTATGTATGAGTATGTGTGCGTATGTTTGTGTTTTCCAAATCTTGATAATTATTGCCAAGAATACAATATTAAGTGGGAAAATCACTATTCATGGAAAACTAATTAAATTTCTTGTGATATTAATTTTCAAAAAAGCAACACAACCCCCTCCTCCCCACAACTTTAGAATGTTACTTGCTTTATTATTTGACATCGTGACAAATGGTGAATGGTTTTATATTTTACCAGTCATTTATAACATCAATACTAGTTCAGCAATATCATTAATCTGCATAATTTATCCTTCACTTCTATATTAGCCAATTTGCCACAAATGAGATTTTTAATTAAGCCCTCAAATCCGCCAACCATAGTATGAGTCTGTAATATTAACAAAATTATATAAAAAATAAATCCTAGTAACTAATGTGAGCTCACTTCCATTTACTGTAATTCAAATGGCTGAGGAGGCAAACAAAGAATCACTATATCATGTTCTCTTGCAAACTGAATGGAATAAGGTTCAAAGTGGGAACTGTGCCCATCAAGCAAAAGAAGAATAGGACGTTGTGATGGAGAATTCGGTAAGAAATGATCAGTCAGCCAAAAGTTGAAGAGTTCTTGGTCAACCCACCCGTTATCACTGACAGCAAATCATGATCCTGAGTCCATAGTGGACTAATCTGGTTTCCTGTGTATAATAAACGGGTGTATAACTTGACTGGCAGCTTTTGGAAGACGTGGGCAAAGGGGCATTCCGGTTTCATCCATATTAAATATAGTCTCTGGATGATTTGCAAAGCCAAATTGGTCAAATGTATCCTTAAGTAATTTTAAGTAATTGTCAATGTTACATTAATTGACGACATCAAACCTACACCGGCAGTTGAATCTCCAACACATAGTTGAAGAGTTTGAGAATTTATTCCACCATCCATTGCTCAATCTTTCTCCTTTCAATGACCATTTCTACTTCAAGTATGCTTCAATAATGCAACAATCATCACATCGAGTTTTACCATAGCTAATGTCCGAAGACTTCAGCAAATAATCAGCCAACAGCGCTTCCTCCGAAATAGATAAGTAACGTGCCGGCCCTGGACTAACTCCATGTATTACTTGTCCACTTATTTGATCTTATAAAGTTGACCTCAGAAATCTAAGTGCATCTGCAGCTTGATTACTTGGTATTCCCTTCTAGACATCACTAATAACAGCAAGAATTTGCCATTTCTTTCGGACTTTTTCTTCTTGTTCGTTATCCTAGAGTAATGAAATATGAAGTTATAAATAAATTATGAAAATACAAACCTATATGCTTGACTTAAGTCAAACGGTGTGAATGGTCACAATTGGATGAATGCTAATTAGAAAATTGTGTGTAGATTTCTTAAAACAGAAATTTAGCTGGCAAGCCGTAAGGTATAATTGGTCTTAATTTTTTTATGTTTACGATCCTACAAAGTCACAATAATTCAAGCTTGCTTAAATTTTTAGCTGATGTGGGGCCCTAACGGAATACACATTCAAGTCTGACTACTTCCAAAGTCATGTACATCCATTCTTTATCTGAAAGTGAACTTCTACTTTGCTGCTTAGATGCTTTACCATCCGTTCATTCCAAACAAACTCAAATATTTTCTTGTACCCCATAGCTTAGTAGTTACCTGGCCAAGTTGAGGCACAAAGACGTGGATAGCAAGCACCGGGAGGGGGAGGAGGGGGGGGGGGGGGGGGGGAGTCAGTATACTACTATACTACTAGTAACAAACTTTCCCAGGGGTCTACAAGTGTCCAAACTGATTAATTACAGCTAACACTATAGCTAGATATAAATACACTTACAGCGAGGAGTAATAAATTCTTACCGTAACATCATTGCAGAGTTATGATCAAGAAATCACTCAGGTTATCAGCAATCTGACAACTTCACGCCGAAGAGAGAACATAGTGCCCCAACTAGACTATGGTGACAAAAAAGAATATCAGCTAGACAGCGTCTGGCGTGCTCCCCCCCTTCACCCCCCCCTCCACGTGACTATCCCGCTGGAGGATAATAGAATTACTTGCGGCCAATAATAGAAGTCTGCCGACGATCGAGGACTTACGCTGTACATCGTAAACTGTTGTTTGTCTTACCTGTACTAACAACTTCACATCCTCTTCAACATATTATCTTCTAGTATATTTGCTAACTACAACCTCAAGTAGCTGTCAATTTAAAAAAAAACTAGTCATTTTTTCAACTAAAGATGAAGTGACAGCTTTAGCGAGCAAGGCCAATTCTTTTGCCTCAATTATGTGAGAAATGGAAATTAGGGAAAGTGATAATGTATTTACTGATATATTACATGATGGAAGGGTATGGCAGTATGACATGAAATGGGCTGCCTTTTCTAGCAGCACCTAACAACTATCTAAATGATCTTAAATTGTGATTGGTTTCAGTCAGTCAAGCACACGGTGTTTTCCATTAATATTTTATATTTAGTCATAGGAAACTTGCCCAGAGAGTTGCGCTACAGGCGAGAACATTATTGTGATTGTGTTTATAATGTCTGGACCCAATGAACCAAGCAAAGATATAAACACATTATCTTGAGCCATTAATAATAGAAATGGAGAAATTATGGAATTGCATTTCTATTATAGTAAATAGAATGACTATAGTAATCAGAGGAGCTATTTCTTGCCTAGCATGTGACACCCCGACTGTTAGAAAAGCAGGTGGCTTTGTTGGTCATAGAGGTTAACATATTTGCAACATTTGCTTTAAATCCTTTCCCACCCAGAAATTTGGAGATTATCCTGACTATTCTGGATTCAAAAAATCAGAATGGGAGCCAGGATCACATGCATTAGATGTTTTTTTTGGCAGAAAAAAAACAAAAAACTGCTAAAACTGAGGTTCAGCGCAAAGCTATAGAAAATGAATATGGAGCCTGTTATTTTCTGTTTTATGCATTACATATTATTATAATGCTATTTTCGTTCGTATTGTAGTCCAATGCATTCCTTGTTATTAGGAATATCTAAGATATTTTTTAAAGTATGGATTTCACATGACTTAACTGTTTTCTCTAAAAAGGTCTAGAATCAACTTTACGAAGAGCCACCAGACATGGACTGATTGTATATAAAATAATTTCAAAATTCTCTGGACTTAAAGCTGATCAATGGAAACGTTGGATATTGTTTTTTTTTGTTGGTTGGCTTTAAAAGATGTTTTGCCTAGAAATCATTTTTAATTTTGGAAAATGTTTGTTTATGCTACCAAAATGTCATGTTCTAAACAGGTTGTTGAAGCAAAATTACTGGAAGCAGAAAAATTGGTTGAAGAATTTTTGGACCAAATTTGAGAGCTGTATGGGAAAAATACTTTAACACCTAATATTCATTTGGCAGCCCATCAGAAACCATGGTCCTGTTTATGACTTCTGGCTTTTTGCTTTAGAAGTATGTGAATGGCATGGCTTATTCTTTCCATACAAACACTCATAACATACCTATACAAATTATAAGGAAACTTACAATTATGCAATCAACTAACAGTAGTCTATAGCCTAGTGAGTTCCAAAATAAGTTTTAATCTTTGCTTCAATTGCATAAGACAGACCTACCTCAGGCTGAAAGACATGATCACTTGGAAAAATAGCTGTGGGTACACATCAATTTTCAACTATAGTTTTGTAATAGTAATACTTTGCTGGGCCAAGACCCCACCCAGTAGGAGTGGCCCAGGTGGGGCCTGAACATAGAACTATGTGTGTGACGTGTGCAAACTGTGGCATGCGTCATTTGTGCTTAGAATGTTCTTGAATGATGTGTCCATGTGTATTTACAGGAGTATGTCATGCATAGTAGTTCAGTTCTGTCTCAGCTGTTACTTTGAGTGTTTGTACCCTATTGTCTTAAGTTAGATTAAAACCTAACTTTCTTTCACTCACTGGCAGGGCAGCATATAAGCAGGTAGCTATTCTACCATTCTACCGAGCCTTGGTGGCAGCTTTTACTACTATAAGGAAAAGGAGTCTGGGAGCACCCACCCCCCCATCCAGGTATCTTCCCCAGAACTGGCGGCAGCAGGTCTGTCCAGGTACTTCAGGTGTCGGACATGACTTGTTAGACTTGCTTGCCCAAGCCCTTAAGAATATAGGAGCGACAGAGTTTGTTCTGAGTCCTAAAGAGGTAGTGGCAGGAATACCACCTTTGAAAGATGGGGGGATTTACCCAACTATATTAAGTCTTTTGAATTGGAATTACAAGCTTTGAAAGTGAACAAAGTGTACTGGAAAACCTTATTATTAGGCAAGTTACCTGCTGAAGTAAAAGATACAGTGGTAGAGCTGATGGAAATGATAAAACATTCTGACTTGAAGAGAGCCTTGTTGGACAGGGAAGGGCTTACCAAACGAGAACTTTAAGTAAACATTCTTGTGAATCTTGAAACAGGATACGAATAATATAGATAGGGTTGCTAAAATGAGGCATATTGTTTTTTTTTAGAGAGAGTGGGAATGTTATGTAATAAGAAAAGAGATGGGTTAATGTCTGTGGTTAGAGGACTCCATTATAAAGGACATTCTGTTAGTGAGATCATTGTGGCAGGTAGCACCAGGGTCAGAGAGATGTCTGATTATATTACCTAGGAAGGAGAGCAGAGTGAGGACTAGGGATAGCAACATTTCCCTGGGCTCTGAGAGTGTCAAATGTTATAAGTGCAATAAAGTTGGGTACAAGGCATATGACTGTAAGGAGAAAGAATTAAAGTGTTTCAATTGTCAAGGTATGGGACATAGGTCCTATGATTGTCCTGTAAAGAGGAAGGGAGAGGAGAAACAGAAAGATGTGGACATGTAAGACATACTAAGCCTGTGAGAAGCCATAATTGGGATAGGCTTAAAGATGGCAAATATGATCTGGAAGGGAAAATTAACGGAATCCCTTCAAAATAGCTACGGTACTGACATAACAGTTGGTGTTTGAGTATCAGCTTATTGATTATTATGAAAGTATTAGGGGTGTGACAGGTAAGCCAGTGTTGGTAAGGTATGCCCTAGTACTCATAGAATTTGGGGAGTAGAATCAGTTGAGTTGGTGGCAGTGGCTAATAAAGAGATGATTAACGACAAAGCGCTGTTTGCCGTACCCCTTAGTCAAAGTAAAGCCAGAGATCTCTTGTTGGATGCAGTGATAGGAAGTAGGAAATCTGTCACTGGGCATTCTGATGATACCTCAGACATCCAACCACCAGCCTCTCAGACTGGTGCCACAGAAACCAAAGTCAAAGTTAGTGACGGAGGTTGAGTGGAAGAGAGGATAGTGACTGTTGTGACTCAAGCTATGGCAACCTGTGAGGCAGCAGAGAAAGTGAAACTAGCTCTTAGGATAGTCTGGGTGTAAGGAGGGTAGAGTTTCTGAGTGGACTCTTTGCCTGTGGGAGAGGGTCAGAGTGTGAGGACCCTTTTCCTGAGGGTGAAGGTTGTTTGGTGACTTCTATGGAAGTAGGCCTTTTATCTGTGGGGAAGGGCAGTAGTAGTGTTGGTAGTGAGCTGGTATGTTGTTCTTTATCATAAAGATACAATTGATCCACAGTTAAAAAGCTAAGCGTGGAAGAATCTCTCACTCTCAAGGCCACAACCTACACCCAACAAGGGAAACATATCTTGGGACTTGACCTTCGATGTAGTAGTACCAATGAGGGATGAAGGCAAATATATAACTAGTTAAGTAAACATGGCAGCAAAAATGGGTTACAGATACAATCTAGTAATGCAAATGGATTAAATCAGATTCTGGAGAAAGGACCCGATGTCTATATCCAAGGAGCTGAATGATTATTAGGTCACTTGGGCTCAGACTAGGCCAGAAACAGCAGAGAATTCAAGCTCAGGTTCAGCACGATTGAACAGATGATGATATTCCAGAAGTTATATGTGGGGTGTGGCTAAAATATTTACTTCCGGTCACTCTAAAGTCTAAAGGGGGGTTCAACCGAACCCCTCGAACCCCTCCTTGTTACCAGTACAGTAAACCAAATGGACTATTGTTACCATGACTATGTGGTAGAATCTCCCACATGACAGACCACACCCTTAGCCACTCCCACTTGAACCCTGAACATCTGTCACTATCCTTTATCGGTATGCATTATTAATTTATTATTTCTATTTAGTGAATTTCATGCACTTCAATTAACCTGCATCACCATTACCTCATTATATCCTGCGCCTGCTCAGTGGGTTTACTATATGTGACCGTCTACAGGAAAACCGGGCACAACGCGGCACCCTTTGAAAATTTTTTTTTGCACTTACAGAGTTGTGGGCGTCCAGATATTGACCTCTCCAAGTTTTATCGTCATAGCAAGTCGTTCCCACTACAATAGACCTAACCGTTCCCTTCTATCGGCTTGAAACAATAAATTTTTAAGAAATCAATTTATCTTTTCTCGATATTTACGCACGCCGCGTTGTACCCGGTGTTCCTGTAGACGGTCACATATATTAGCCTGCTGGACATGTGCACCTTTCAGTGTCAGTTCATGAGTCTTACAATTACATTTAACTCTGGTGAACCTTCTGTTTGGCCTTAAACAGCAGCAGCTGGTTAGCTAAGGGCATGTAATAGGGTTGTGTGTGAGCTTTTGACACTCTGGTGGCAGCTACTCCCTAGTTATCTCCCTGTCATCCTATCACAGACTTACAAATCACTATCAAACTGTCTGAAACAAAAATAAAGCACAAAAATATACTGTAAAACTACATCAAAAGGCATCTAGTGCGATTTAAAACAACACTTGAACGACATTTTATGGATTTGGGAGGAAAATTATGACAACAGTTTACGAGAAACTAGTCTTCTTCGCATCAAAACGGAACCTAAGCCATTGTACAGCAATGACTTTTGAATACATGCTTCTATTATAAAAAAACTAGAAGAAAATATTATCACTATTGATGAAATTATCTTATATAAAGCCTTATTATTTTTTGTGAGATAGAATTAGATGTAGAAAGTGTTTGTAAACCATCTAGAAAACATTCTAGAATAGAATGTGGTAGTCTATTGATATAATTTTGTTCCAAATTATAGGTATGTTTTTTGTTTCTTTACACTTTTGTAATTCTGAAACTTTTTTTAATATTTTGCCTACGTCCCAGTACTATTAATGTGCGTGATATTTTGATTGATTAGCGGCTGTACAGGAGGTCATACTGAAACAGAAAAATATTGTTTTCAAAACAATACTACAGTTGTGCTAGGAGATACAATAAAAACACAGAAAACCGACTTATAATACAAGTTCAAAACTCAGTGTTTACTAGGACACCTGAACAGTGTATACAAAACACTTCTACTTTCAATGAAAGAGCATGCTATAGTAGAAGTGTGAATAAGATAAAAAAATAGCATGTAATTATAATAGACTCATTTCAATTTAATGATATTCACAATTCATTGTAATAGTTCACCTAAGTATCTCAACTGCTCTTTTTTTACTGAATTAAGTAAGATCAAGATTGCCTTTATATTTAGATAGTAGCTATTCATAAAAATACAAACTCTAAATGATACATACATATGAACAAATCAATATTAGCAGCTTTACACTTGTTCATAATAGAAAAATGCATACTGTTATGACAGTAGCCTATCCCATCCCAATAATGCTGCAATTATATGAAATGAAAGCTGCACTAAGATAAATAATCAGATGCATCAAAATTTTTAGTAATAATGAGAGGAATAAAGTATATGACCTGAATCATCATTGAATGCAGGTTTCACTATATATATGGAGAGGGGGGTGAGGGAGATCCGTATCACTGTGGTTTCCTATATTGCATTGGGTATGACCTGGGGCCATTAGCAACCCCTCATTTTATAAATCTGCCAATGCTTGTGTACATTTGTCAGATTAATATTAAACCAATACAAAGGAAAAGTCCTTTTTAATTTATTCAAAAAGGAGCATCCAATAATTGTGCAGGTTGGAGTACAGATATTGGTGTTTTAAGCAAGCCAATCTTGGACTAATCGTAATAATACTATTTATAAATTTCAAATTTCTTACAGTACTGCTTAGTATACTGTAGTTTAAGTGTATTTCATTCAATGCTAACATGCAGAATACTGAAGTCACTGACATAATTATTACAAAGATAATATTTCTTCAAAATTAAATGATACTTCGCTAATGTGACATTATGCAACTTAACTGAACAAAATGTATATTTATAGTTTTGCATCTGAGATAACAGAATACAACCTACCACCCCCGCTATCTTAGCGTGTCTAAAAATATGAATTAAATGCACAAATACAGTGTTTGTGCTTATTCCCAGAATTGTTTGCTGACTGTAATTTTAGAATATACTGTCAAAAGGTTGATTACAATACTTTCGGACTAAATCATCTACACACGCTATTTAATACTCCCAATTGTACATATAGTTTGAATTTATATGTGTATTTCAAAACAAAGAAACCTGCCTTCTTCATAGTAAAATCCTTCTTTATTGTTGTTGAGATTATTCAATGCTGATGTACAAAGTTAAGCTAAAAATTTAGGATAATCAAATCTGTAAATACATATTTAATGATACAGGAAAAGCGCAGCTAAGCTCTGGGTACGTTGCATAAGAAACACTTCTATTCAGTACATGCAGACTAATTAACACTTGTCATTCATCACATTATTAAGCTATGTGCAGCAATCTGTTTCCTCAGTGTGTCATTGAGTCAGTGATTGACTACAAAAATTTTTTTTTGAACTTGGCTCTGTTAACCTTTTGCTATGATTGTTTTGATATCCAGGTAAGTTTAGACAGAATGTCAGGGTAGTGGTGCCAGTGCGACCAGTTTGCAGTTCACTACTTACTCTGACTTGGCTGATAGTGATTAGTTTCGTGTCATTTCATTTCTTATAATTAATATTTGGTAATAGTAGGAGTTAGATAGTTGGGGATTGAGAGATCAGTCAATTCAGATTCTAGCGTACTATAGAATCACTTCTGTCTGTGTGAGTGTGTTGACTAGTAGTAAGTAGTGAACTGCAAACTGGTCGCACTGGCACCACTACCCTGACATTCTGTCTAAACTCACATGGACATGAAAACAATCATAGCAAAAGGTTATGTTTACAATCAACAACTAACTCACTAGTGAATAACAAATTGGTGGTAAGTATTCTCTGTTACCTTAACATCCCACTATAAATTCTTAAATTATCAAGTGCATGCTGTCACTATGTAAAGAACAGAACTTGCTTTACTTAAACCCTGTGGCTCTCATGGCTTAAAATTTAGCTTAAAGTGTAAAGTTTTGTATGGTTACAAATGCAGTAAGGTTTATTGTATTTATTACTTGAATCAGAATGTCATGTGGTATGGTGCTATATTTCACAAGCAAGCTAATTTATTGTCAAGAGCCAGACACAAGTTAAAAAAGCTTGAGTGTGAAATATGAGGTTTATTATTATGCTAGATACCTTCACTACAGTATTTTGTACTAGGGATGGTAAGTCATGGTTATTAAGTTGGCTGTAAAACTCTCTAAGGGGCTTTCCACAACTCCAGCTGATAATTTAGCAGCTGCTCTAACCTGGTTGGTAAGCTTACTAGAGGAAGGTAGCTGTAAAAACACAAAAAAAAACTTGTAAGCTAGATCAGTTGCTATAACTACTAGCCATCTGAGAATAATGAGCTTTCAGCAATATAGCATGAGTTGACAAAGTATGATAATATGAGTTATCTCACTACTACCTAAATATAATAATGATGAATATATCACTCATGAAATCAATATATTATATTTTATATATAATTATGGACTGAAATATTACCTTTTACTTTACATGTCATAAATATTTGATAAAATTTGACTGGCAGATATGAACCCTTCATCACACTAATTGCTGTTTGTACTTGTTCTCTAATTCACACATTAAACTTCAGAATATACTTCTAATTAGGCTCACATTCTTCAAAGTAGTACTCAAATGGAGACAGGAAATTCCTATTACTTCCTTCCTTGTTACATGAGCTATTTAGAAAGAGATCATAGTAACAAATTTCCAAGGAGAGTATCATAAAGCATGGCACATTTAGTCTATATATACTTTATTTGCCACCTATTCTTATCTGTGTTTGGTAAGTATATAACTAAGCATTACTACTAATTGTTTTAATACTTCCAAATTTAGGAAGATTAGTTCAAGTCAGTAGTAGTGGCAGTGTCAACTGCCCAAATGAACCAGCAGTTTTTATATGTACTGGTAAATTTCTCAACTGGGATATATGGCCAGGTATTGCATTTCCATCAATACATGTTAGTAATAATATACAAGATGAAGATAACAATACACAAAAAGTTATGTTTAAATCAGCAGAACTGGTATTCCAAAGGTTTTACAAGAATGGATCATTCATTGCTGTGGAGTTGACAATATCTACTCCCATTCCTTTGAATGGATCCACAATTGTTTGTAATAATGAGTCTCTTCAATTGATCATGACAAGTAAGATTAGTAATTTAACAGTGAATTTAAATAACCATTAAGTATAATTGTATTGATTTTTTTTTAATATTTAAAGATCCTAAACCTGTTTTACAACTTTCACGTAATGGACTAGTACAAATTCATATTAACTCAACTTGCAAAAACTTAAGGTATCACTTGGAAGTGAAGTCTACAAATTTTACTTCATGGATGATGTATTTTGAAAACATTTCAACTCACTTAAATTGGAGTAGTTTTATTGATTTCAGTGATTATGTTATACATGTCTCCTATCAAATTGAAAATGACAGTTTCTATCATTCATTGTTAAATATCACACTAGGTAAGTGATAAAAACTTGTTTAATTAAGTTTGCTGCAATTGCACATGCCACAACAACATTTTATTGGAAAATCTATCTTACAAGAACTATTACAATAGAAAACAAAACATTTTGAGCAAGTGGTAATATTTAGCTATACTATTTTAGCACACTCAACTGTGTGTTCTATTCTTGTCAGTTAGTGCATTATTGTCCACTAATAATGAACAATTATGATAGTTATCATTCAAGACTATGATTCATTGACTGACACAACGTTAGCAACTGCAATTACATAAAATATGACATAGCAGGTGAAATTAGTTGCTCCCATTAGAACATGAGTTATCAAGCCCATAGCTACCTAAACTGAATTTATTTACCATTGCTTTTGTCCAACAATATTTCTTAAAACTTGGTTATATCACTATTATTTAAGTATTTCAATCTATAAACACTGCCTAAATAGAGTCCATTGACAAACATGACAAAATCCGTAAACTCTGTTGATAATTAGAGTCGACAAAGAATTGACAAGACTGTAGAGGTTATCAAGCTAGTTATCAATATTATTGATTATACACTAATTTACAATTTTGTTACAATTGTCAATGGAAACTTTTTGTGTTGTGAAACCACTGAAATATTGTTTTAAAGTGAAGTTGCTCCTAATATTATTATCAATAGATCATGGTATAGCAGTTTATTGTCTGGTTGCATATTTTTATCTAATATTATTACAACACAAATAATAAGTAGCAAAATGGTTCCACTTTATTAAAAAAAATTCATTTTCCGCTCCAAATAATTCCACAGCTCCATGCATTATGAGTGACAACGTAACAACAAGAAGACTTTATAGATTTGACAATGGAATATGGACTATTTACAACTACTGTGAGGACATAGATGTGCCACCTGTACAGGTCATATGTACCAATGGAAGTTGGAATGCAACTGTGAATTGTTCAAATGAAGGTTAAACAAAACATAACATATTATTATAATGAGTAAAACTAATACCTTAATGTTTCACAGGAAATGTAAGTGTAGTAAATTCAACTTCGCAACATTTTGATGACAACAAGGTTGGGGATACAACATACACAACTACCAACTATCCTAAAACTTTACAAGAAATGATTATTGAAAAGTAGTAATCCTCTCATTTACATTACTGTATCATCAGTCGTGTTCTTTTTTGGAATACTAATTGCAATGATTGCACTTATTACAGCATTTATAATTTGGAAATGTAAGTTGTTAATAATAACTAATACTGGTAGTTACTGTATTTTTTTAACTTTAGGTAGTAGTACAAACAAGAAAATGCAAAGGTAAGAACATAATATTAGATGGTATTAATGATTTGTAATTTCTTTAAATAAGAAAAAATGAAAAAGCTGGAACAAAGGTAAATTATGACAAATTGTAATTATTAGTTTGATAAGTGAATGCATTTTATAGAATGAAGACTTTTATGAAGAGTTATCTCGCAAGCATCCCACGGTCACTGTTGCCAGTTCAAATGATAGAGATGAAAAGTCATTGGTAAGTAATCTGTGAAATGGTAATCAATGTCATAGAAGTTACTAAAACATTGCCAATAATACAATTTTGTGTTTTATTTCAAAGTATAAGACTAATATGGTGATAAATTTGCCTCTTCTATTGCATTATGCATATATTACAGTGCTAACAATACATAATTTTATCCCAATTAAAGAATTGCGGCACACAGTATTCGTCCCTACATCGACCTACAAAGAAACAATTTTATCCTTCAGAGGACTACGCCCATATTGCATCTTTAAAAAAGGAACAGGTATTGCACGTCTGTGTTATGTTCATTTATGTAATCAGGTAAATAACCATTATTTTTTTAACTATTTCACTATAGGGTTAAAAATAACTGAAACAATACAGATGTCAATATTAATAAATAGTACAAATTGAAACACCTAGGAATTTAAACAACAGTAAACATGTATGTGCAAGAAGGTAGATACAAAAACAAATGTGTACGGGTTAAGTTTTAACTAACACAATATTGGCTGTAAAAACAAAAAAATATGCTATTTTTAATAAATGATTTGTTTGTTGTTAATTTTATGTTTGCTTTTGTGGGGGTAGGTTCACACGCTGCCACCAGGAGTTGAGGGGAGAAGTTTCTCAGCGTTGTAGTTGAGCTATGCTCTCAGTAATCGCCCACAGCAATCCCTAGATAGGCTGACCCTAGTCTTGCCTAGGAGACAACCGAGCTTCTTCTCAGATTGCATTAAACTCTTGCTTGAGGACTTTCACAAAACTCAACATCGAACCCTTGCAGCTGGGCCACTGTTTAAATAACCCAACTACAAGGGAGGGTGAAACACAATGGATGGCACTAGGAACATGATCTACACTAATTACTAAGATAATTCTATGACATATGTTTATGTTCTCATGGGCTAATGTTTATGTTCTTGACTCAATCAATGCATTCCTTTCATGGTGGGCGGTCCCACAGCTTTTTTTTTTTTTTTAGTTTCTGAATTGAGTTATCATCATACTCACATGATATGTGCCCTGACTCCTGTTCATTCTTGAATCTAGTATTTTAAGTAACCAGGATTCTATGCACAAAATTGTTCTATGTTTTTAATAAACAGATAAAAACCATAATATCGCTACAATAAATATTGTGACCTGTCTTTGCAGTATGCTGTGTAACTACTGAAGTGATTGGAAGTCTTGATGTCAATGCATACCAATGCTGTTAACTAATGTCTAATGCAGTACTCTTTATCCGTCCAACATATACTTCTTCGCTACTACAAAACAAAAGTTCATACATGACGCTATTCTGTTCTAAAGAATTAATTTCTTTGGATGAACTAATATTCTCTTTATCAAAATGTCCATGATTGCCTAATCAATAAACTTTAACCCAAAGCAGAACAGCTAACGAATTACATTATAATCCCACTAGGCTTTCGCTTTTAAATCTTCATCTAGCACAAATATGTGTATTTTAGTTCGAGTTTTCCTTGCCATTTTCACTTATTTGTACTATTCACTGATGATGACAACTGCATAGGTGTCAAAACTTATGTATTGCTTCTGTCATGTTAGTGGTAAAGTAAAAAATAGTTAGATAGCAATGGCAGATTATGTAAATGTAATCTCATATGAATAACTTTAAAAGTTTTACCTATTAAAAAAAGTAAATAGAATTGCTACTCTAATAATGTACCATAATAATATAATCTTACATCTACTAGCAGCCTACATCACTTCAAACTGCTCCTGCACAATATGCAGCTATTAACGAGGTAGACTTGACAGAAAAAGGTGTGGTAGGAGCTACATTGAAAAACTTAATCAAGCCAAGCAACAAAGATGACACATCATCAGGTATATTAAATTATATAGCAATACTTTCTGCTATTATAATTTTTACTACACTCTATAAGTAGATAATGAAGATCCTCCATTAACTCCTTATATTAAGGAACGGGAAGTCCTCACCACTACCAGTCAACCGCTGTGCGATGATTCAAAATGTGATATCAAACTGCCAGAGATATGTGACTTAAACGATAGCATGACATTGCACATTGCAGCTAATTCTACCCGCGATACAGGTAAAAGTAGAGGAAACACTTCACTTTCACTTCTGTATTTATAAACACTGGAGTAGTCCTGCTTTATCTTCTGGTATACCAACATTTCATTCACTCATATGTATTCTGTTGACATTGCACATATTTAGACATGTAATGTATTAGTTCTGTCATAACTCCACTTTAGTGTCGCATACTAAGATAGTAAAGCATAATTTTCGTACTTAATTTAAATGCTTTAATTAGTAGTGAAGTAGCCATAGAAATAATTGTATTAAACAATAAAATATGTCACAACAGCCTTGTAATCTTGATATTGTCTCCACTTGTAATAAATAAAAATATATATAGGATATGTACAAGCTTAAGGCCATATATCGATTGGATATATGACTATTCATTGTACCACATACATAGCATAAATTGGGTATTCAAAGTTTTACTAAAATATTCACAATTTCCGTTTAAAAAGATACAATGTGATATGTAAAGCACAAATTTTATACTTTTTTTTTAATAATTGCATCAGACATAGTACTAGTGAAGTAACCATAGAAATAATTGTATTAAATAATAAAATATGTCACAACAGCCTTGTAATGTTGATATGATCTCTACTGTAATTAATAAAAAAAAAAAGGATATGTACAAGCTTAAGTTTATAAACTATTGATTGGAATGTACAAAATACAAGGCTGTTCAAAGTTTACTAAAATATTTACACTTTCCATTTAAAATGATACAATAAAGGCTATGAAACAATAATATTTACTAACAACTGATATTTTAGAGGAAATATTGAAAGTAAAAGGCACACAAAAATATCTATACTTACTTTGTTTAAAACATTACAATGAAAAAGAATACTAGCATTATAGCATTTAACAATCTTTGAAGAATAGTTTATAATATTTGGGAGTAGAAAAGTTTTGGGATACTAGTCTTGTTCTCACTGTATTGGAAGGCCACTTTAAGCTATTACATACAACAGTGACTTCATGATCACATGTATTTAAAAGGTCAATATCATAACAGAAATATTTATGTTTGTTAAAAAAACAAGAACACATGAAAAATGTTCTCCTTAAAAGCAAGTTTCTACTACTAATTATATAAGAACTGGGATATAATGATAATAGATACATACTATTTCATGTGTAATACGTTCTATTATTTGGAATGAGTAATAGTATTATGCCAAATCTATATAATGTCATTATTTTCTCATCCATTAGTAGCAGAAAAATATATTTTCCTACAGAAAGTGAATACAAAAGTTAACTTTGTTCTTGTGTCAGTTAAATTACTGCCACATTTCAATATACATATCTATTAAATTTATATAAAAAATAAATTAGGATAGTGCAGAAGTCATATCCAACTAATGTGTCGGCAAGGTACACTGAAGAATCCATTTTTATGTTACCAGGCAACCCTACATGTGATAATTGTATTGAAAATAAAGATAGAAAATAATAATACTGTACTACAACTTGAATAATCTTGCACACAATTCTAATCAAACAGATTATAAATTTAACAATAACACAAGGTTGTATTGAAAGTGAAAAAAGAATTACTATGACCCTTACATGAGATAAACAAATAGTCAGTTAAATTAATTTTAGGAATGGTTACTACAACAAACAGTGAAACTGCAAAAGAAATTCATTGATGAACCCAAAGAAATCTACACTTTTATTATAAATACAACAAATGTATAGTAGAATAGTTGATAAGAACGCATCAGCACTATGAATTTGATTTTAGCACCTTGTGCTCTAGCTCTGCATGTGTAGACTTCATAGTCAATAGAAACTAACAATGTGTACTAGTGATTGGTATTAGTACACTGTACATATCTAACAATTATTACCACATAACTTGCACTATCGACAATACCTCAAGCCATAAAATAATTAAATTATTTCTTATCTACTCTGCAAAGTATGGCTAATAAATAATATTATATATAATACTTATTACATGAGTCAGAGTGTGATATGGCGAAATATTTCACTTGAGCAGGCTAATTTATTTTCAAGAGCCAGAGGCAAGTGAAAATATAGCCTGAGAGTGAAATATCTTGCCATAAGCTCTGACAAGTGTAATAAGTGGTTTATTCCACACTAGATATCTTCACTATTGTAGTTAGTACTAGAAGAAGGGTAACTCACAGCAGTAAAGTTGGTTGTAGGGGCTACCCCACCCCCAGCTGATATTTTAGCAGCTGCTCTAACCATGTTGAGCAGGGTAAAGAGCAGGTACACCAGAGGAAGGTAGCTGTAAAACCAAGAAAATTGAAAAGTTTGGCCTGTTGCTATAACTACAGGGGTACTGAGCTTGAGCAGTATAGCCTGAAATAACAGCATGAAATAGATGAGTTATTTCAAGGGTCATGTACCTAAAAATATCATTGTGAAGATAATAGGGTGGAATAAATATATATATTCCATGCTAGATATCTTCACAATGATATTTTTAGGTAAGTGACCCATGAGATATCTCACGATAATACAGAGCGTTATGTTATGGCTGTATTGCACAAGCTCATTACAAGAGTAGTTATAGCAACTGGGCCTGGAGTACAAGTTTTCTGGGTTTTTATAGCTACCTTCACTCTAGTGGAACCTACCCAGCCAGGTTGGAGCAGCTGCTATAATATCTGCTGGGGTTGTGGGGAGCCCCTAGTTTTCGCCAACTTTATACCTTGAGTTACCAAAAAACTACTTCAGTGGAGACATCTAGTGTGGAATAAACCACTTATTATACTCTTCAGAGTGATATGGCTAGATATTTCACCATATCACACTCTGACTCATGTAATCAGTACTATCTTTTTAGCTAGTATATTTGAACTTATAACAGCTTGCTCTACTTGAGAGAGTTGTATAAAGGATAAACTAATGAGGAATCTTGCCAATAATGACTAGCAGGACAGTTGTCAGCAGTGAGGGGGAACTATATAAATGAACTGTGAGTTTCTGATGTGTCTTTGTCAATATTAAAGTTGGACTTACATTATTCTAAACTAATGTGCAATGATTCTAGCATAAAGCTTGTGAAGGTATAGAATCACTTACTTGCCATTAGTTGTTTTTAAACAGTCAAATTTTTAATGGATTAACTTCAAACTACCTGATGCATTTAAAACTAGAGCACCAAGGCTGGAACCTTTAACGCATTATTAAAACAAATAAGATTTTTTTGGATTAACTTCTAACTACGGAGCCAAAATTTGTGAATTGTAAGTGAACAAGTGACTGCAGTAAACCAATGTACTCGAAAGATAAGGGTCGTTGCATTTGCATGCCCTGGTTTGGAACTGAAGTTTCTCGCTTTACTAGGAAACTAGCTCAAATTTAAGAAAATGTTCACTTTAAGGGACTTAAATTATCCTACTGCGTCAGGTCATACTTGTTTTAGTATGAAATCGAATGCTGACAGACAGACAGACAGGCAGACAGACAGACAAACGCAATACTATAACCCTCTTGCATGCACGTTGAGTGTTAGCTAGTGGTGTGTTTGAGCACAAGGGACAAGCGAGCCTGTGCACAAACGAAACACTTCGAAAGCATCTACATGCCCATTTCTAAATGTATAAGTGTAAGTAGCTGTTGTGACCATTATTTTTAGCTAACAAATACGGAACTACTTCCCTACCTCAATTCCCCGAGCGCTGGTATTTCCTGTAGTCTCTGACTATTTGAAATACAAGTAGTTTTTAAGAACAAACACTCGCAGCTACAAAAAAAGGCCGAGTTTCATTACTTACGTCTGGTAAAGGGTTTCAATACCTTAGTAACCATTCGCCATAACATTAGAGCTATTACTCAACTAAAGAATAATGAAAACTTTCAAATAACTTGACTTATTCTGTTTTTGTTTTTGTTTTTCAATTAAAAAAGTGGCGACGTGCGGTTACTACGTAATAGTTAGAGCATAAGCGCTAAGCCGAAAGGCCGTAGGCCCGAGGGCTTTGTGCACTAAATCCACCAGTACCTAAGCGCACGCTCTAACTATTTTAGATCCCGTTTACCCAGAGGCCTGCCCAGTTTCCACTAGCAACTTTGTTTATCAGCATTTTCGGTGTCAAGCGAATTCTTCCGTGTTTCCGGCCCAAAATTAAAATTCAATTAAAATTCAATTGAAGCACGCCAGAAAGTTTACTTTAGCATTGTAGCTGCCAGCTGTTCTCTCCAGATCTAACTCTAACTGGGCTGCTCTGCAGTAAGCAGTAAAGCAGCTAGCTATGGTAAATTCCTGTGGTACCAGAGCCACAGGAGAGTTATATGATAGGGCTGGTCCCATATAGGTGGACATGAGAGAGTAGTAGACCCTCCCATATCCAGCCTCACATAACCTGCTCCCTGCTTTATCCAGCCTATTCTATTAAACTAAAACTCAAAAATAGCAATACCCCAAGGGTTGTTAGTATGCACAGTTCATATACCTAAAGGCAAAAAATAGTGCACACTTACCAAGTTAGTACACCTAGTAACAATATATCAACGGGTTCTAAGTTATTGAACTAACAAGCAGCACTTAGGAGCTCAAAAAACGGCGAGTTTTTTACATTACACATATTCGGTAAAGGGGTTTCCATGCTATAGTAAGCACTCCTGTTATGAGAAATTTGGTCCCCCGCCAAATACGGTCCCGCCAGACTGAAATTGGCAGCCAAAATACGTCCGCCCTGCTAATTTCGGTCCGCTTGAATTAAGTAAAAAATTGAATTATAGAGTCTTGGTGGATTCCAATCCTGTGGTTGATATCGACACCGATAAGGACGTACTTTTGTTGTTGTTTTTTTTACTGGGTCCTATTGTTAAAAATTTGAGATAACAACTACAGTCAATTGATAGTAGCTATAACTAAAATTACTCATAATATTGAAGAAAAATTAGCTAAATCTTAAAGGGAAAAAACTAAAACTAAGCGTTTAAGATACGTTTTAGTACTGGAATCTCTCAACCAAACCACACTAATAGCATTATTGGATGATGACTGGGAATTAAAAGGGAGATACTTCAGTTTGGATATACATGAAGGCATTTACAAGTTTCAAAGAATATTTACAAATGTATAAATTTGCAATAGATAGCGATGTACTAGCTTTTTAGATAACTGGGTTCCAGAGTTTCTAACAGGAATGTTTGTTGGATATATAGCTATATGTTTTTCACACCAAAATACATCATCTAAAGTTTATAATTATTGAGACCTGATTAACCAAGGGCTGTTCAGAACATTAAAAAAAAAAAGCTTTAGTTAAAAATGTTACTGTTCCAATTAAATGTTACTATTAAAAATGTGATTAAAAAAGGAGAAAACTTCATAAAGACTTTCATAACTTATGTTCTTACATTACTGATTTGGATAGAGATCTGAATTCTAGCATCATGCCACAGTGATCCCACTTCTGGACATTTAGGCACGAAAAAGACTTTATCAAGAGTTAGTGTGCGGTTTATGTGGCACAGGGAATGGTCAATGATGTTAATAAAGTGGTAAGCAAATAAATAAACTCATACAGAAGTGAGTGGTGGTCAACTGATGACAAAGAGTGTTGTTATTTTTTAATTGTGATATATCCAGGTTAGTAATTGTGATCGTGCCATGGCAAATTAAGCCAATCTACTCCAGAGCTCCATCCAGTACCAGTTGTGTCACCATATTGGTATTGACTTCATTGGCCCAATCTCTCCTGCATCACATCAAGGAAACAGATACATCTTGACTAGCTATAACTGATTATTTCACAAATTTTGTTGAGGAAATTCCTATGAAACGTAAATATTTTGATAATGTAGCTGCTGACATGAAAGAAGTCTATATCGTTCAAAATTTAATGGCGATGGATCTATGTGAACACCTTAAGACGGAATGAACATAAAGTTTTCTTTTTATATCAAATGTTGCGAGGTTTAAAGTACATTCACCCGGCAAATGTCATCCACAGAGATTTGAAACCCAGCAATATTCTGTTGAATGCTAACAGTGAATTAAAGGTATTGAGTTATTATAATGCATTGTTCAAGGTAGTCAAACATATGCACTATGATGAAGGCTTGAAGCTTATAATTTATTGAATACAGTCGAACCTCCTTACAACGGGACTCCGAGAAGCGGTCAGACTCTCAACAACGGTCAGACCGTTGGGAACGGAGTATTTTCTGCATGTATGTAATGGATTTTTTGACTCCAAGTAACGGTTGACTCTCTACTCTGGACAACGGCCAAGTTGTGTTCCCCCAAAATGTAATGTCTTGTACAAAATTTACTTCTTGAGACGACCAGTTAGCCACACCCAACTTATTGATGCTGCCATTTTACCTAGCCTTTCAATTTTAGCTTGCCACGCCTAACTAATTTATGACTTGTGTGCCTTTCAATTTAATAAAAGACATAATACTAAATGAATGCTAATACTAATTTTACATTCATTACAGATGTCCCTCTATTATCTAGTTGTTTTATTCGGCAGACATAAACAGGTGGGCCGAACACGCGGTAGATACAGGGCACTTCCAGGCCATAACCGGCGCCTTTGTTCACTCTCTCTCCTTGGAGCACAGCGTGTGCTATCTACTTGATCCACGTCAACATGCGAATCAGAGGAAACTTGAATTGAATTTTGGACATTGAGTGAAAAAGAGGAGCCCTGGACTGATCCATAGACAGATCCATTTAAAAGAAGCTTGTTGCTTTTACCTTTAATGTCCTTTGGGTTTGCACCAGAGGAAATCAAAGACTTTCTCTCCTTTAAGAGAATACTCTCAGAGTTTCTCTTTGAAGGGGTCATATAAGGTTTTATATACACCTTTGATTTGGTCAATTTACTTCGGTTGGATAGGATTACAGACACTTAAGTTGTTCTCAACAACTTCACAAGTAGAGGTTGAGGCCTTACATGAGAGGGGCTATATTTACCCATTCTCGTGCAATCTCTAACAGAAAGCTTAGAGATATCAGGAATAATACTGATATCACTTGCTTTTGATCACTGTCTAACCTAACCTGACGTGAAGTGCCTTGAAGACATTCATCAATATCGTATATCACTAAGCTAAACTTATGTTCCCATATATTTACAAATTCTGCGCATCTTCATTTGCACATACAGTTTCTCTTCTCTTTACTGTCATTATGGAATCTCATTCCATTCCAGCTGACTGGAAGGTACACAAATTATTTCCTCTCCACAAGAAAGGAAGTGTATCTGAAGTTAGCAACTACAGGCCTATTTCTCTCCTAAACATTCTTCATAAAGTACTTGAATTAATAGTCTACTCTAAGATAATAGATTTTATATATCCAAAAATTTCAAAGACACAATTTGGTTTTATCAGAAATAGATCCACTCTTCAACTAGTTTTCAATTCTGTGGAGTCAAAGCGACACACAGAAATTGTGTTTCTTGATTTGCCAAAGCCTTTGATTCAGTCACCCACAATGAACTTCTGTATAAAATTTGGCTAACTGCCGGCATTACTGGTCCTCTTTGGTTATTTTTCAAAGATTACTAACAAAATAGAAATCATTTTGTTGAGGTTGAAGGGTGTAAATCTGACTTACTTCCTGTCAAATCAGGTGTACCTCAAGGTAGTGTACTTGGACCTCTGTTTTCTCTTATTTATGTTAACGACATACCGTCTCTCTGCTCTTTTTCGTCTGTGTTTTTATTTGCTGATGATGCCAAACTTATTGCCTCTCTAAACTCTGCAAGTGAGAATTTAGCTCTTCAAAAGGATCTTGACAATTTATTGTCATGGTGTCAATCTTGAAGACTTTCTTTTAATACTTCTAAATGTGCATACATGAACGTCTCCCTATCATCATCTACTAACAACAATTACACCATCGGTAATGATACAATTAAAACAGTGACTCAACAGAAAGATTTAGGTATTTTAATCTCATATATATAGTTTATCTTGGTCTGTCCACATCAAAGAAATATGCAGCAAAGCTTATCGGTCTCTGTATTTAATTAGGCGAACAATTCCTTGCACATCACCCATTAACATTAAGAAGTCCCTCTATCTATCACTTGTAAGATCTCAGCTGACCTACTGTTCCCAGCTATGGTTTCCCAACAAAATACAAGACATTATCTTATTGGAAAGAGTTCAACCGGGTGCAACTAAATACATTTTAAATAATTATATCATTTCTTACAAATTAAGACTTATTCATCTCAATATTTTACCACTAATGTACTACCTACAATTACTAGACCTATTATTTTTTGTTAAATGTCTTAAGAATCCGTCTGATTCATTTAATGTATTTAATCACGTCACTTTTCATTCTGGGTCCACAAGATCTTCATCTAATCAAAAAACTCCGAAATTAGGTCAAACTCTCTACAAAGGCCAAAGGGTTCGTCCCCATGCATGGCTGTTGTTCGGAGGTTCGACTGTATACTATTATAGGTATTTATGAGAATGAGAATTTGAAAGGTAAACCCATCAACAAGAAGTACTAAAGAGCAGTCTTAACATATAACTATACTGATATAACTCACCACCTCCAGTTAATCACACAATTGATTTTTTTCCTTCGGGGCTAGGTGGGACTAAATTTGGCAAAGCGGATCACATCTGGCAGCCATTTTTAGTCCGCCCGGACTGAATGCAGCAGCCAATTGTGGTCCCGGACAGTTTTTAGCAGCCAATTTCAGTCCGGGGGACCGATTTTGGGTAGGACCCGATTTGGCGTTGCACTCCCCACAACTGTTTCAATCGAGAAAAAATAAAGCAACAAAATAACAAGTCACATTATTTAAATGTTTTCTTAGTGATATTCTTTAGCTAAGTAGTAGTTGTAACGCACAATACTTTCACACAGCTGAAAACACCTACGACAGATTTACCTTCGTGGTTACTCCAATGGACAATGAATTTTCAAATAAATGCTGTTGCGTAGGGCTTATAACTGCGACTAATAGCGTTTTAACTTAATTACCACCGCCAATATAATTCAAATAGAAATGGAACTAGGGCAAGTTTTTTATTTTTTATTTCACCGCAAAAATATTTCAAAGATTGATCTCTAAACCAGCGGATTCTGTTTACTGAAGTTTTGGGACTGGGTCGAACAAGGAGCCAACACAAAAATACGTGAGGTTCAATGTACAAAATGACATACTAGGCCCCACTAATTATATAAACTAGTGGTGTGTTGAACACAAATATAGAGTGAGCTTGCCTAGTTAGGTATCATAAAACTAAAAGTATTGTTACATATATATTTATATTTTAGCTTATTTCATGTAAACAATAATATAGCAGTTAGCCATTAATTTCAGTCAACAAATACCTCTTCTCATACCTCAGTTTCCTTAGTAGTGGTAACTTCTACTACAGTGTCAAATTTTTAAGCCATTCTGATTACCTCAATTACCAGTAACTCTTGAACAAGCTCTCACCTCTATAAAAAAAAAAGTGGCCAGAGTTATTCTTGTAATTTTCTCCAACAAATATTGAATTAGGTACTTGCTTCAGCTTCCCCAAGTAGTGGTTACTTCCTTAGTATTCTGATTACCAGTGCTCTTGACAACGAACAAGCTGCACATCAGTGACCTAAAAAAAAAGACGAAGTTTTGAAACTACGTCTGGTAAAGGATTTTCAGTGCCATAGTTACCTGTCCGAGCAACTTTTAGTGACTTGAAAAACATGCTTTTTGCGGGAATTCCCACTCAATTTTGAGCCAAAGTTCATAGTAAGACTTGCTTAATGCTGTAGTATCTGAAGAAACTGGGATCAAACCTAAAATACTGCGTTTTTAGCAGAAAAAAAGATAGAACCGCATGCGCGTTTAAGGGACAGGCGGACCATATACATATATAACATACACCCAATTTTGTATTATCCATCATTAATAGTGTCCCCATTCAAATTCGACAACACTGTTACAGCATAAACTAAATAGCTATCTAGTTGTCCCTTTAGTTTCTTCTAGTCACTTCTAGTCTCTTTAGTCTATTTCAGTCTCTTCAGTCTCTTCTAATCTCTTCAGTCTGATCTATAAGTCTCTTTAGTCGCTTCTAGTCTCCACAGTCTATTCTAGTCTCTTTAATCTCTTAGCCTCTTTAGTTTCTTCTAGTATCATCTACTCACTCTCTACAATCTCTTCTAGTCTCTTTAGCCTCTTCAGTCTCTTCTAGTATCTTCAGTTTCATCTAGTCTCTCTAGTTTCTTCTAGTCTCTTTAGTCTCTTCTAGTCTCTATAGTCTCTTTAGTTCCTAAAAATTAGCTTTCATAGTTCTAATGTGGCATATGCAGCTCATTTGATGACCTTCTTGATGAGCCTGACTCAGAGTGGGAGAATGATGTGGAAACTATTCTCTTCTTAGTCTATTGTGGACATTCCACCTGATGCTGACATGTTGGAAGGATTTCTTGAGAAGAGAGGCTATGCATTAGCTGATGACGTCAAATTAGGTCGTCCAAGGCAGATCCCTACTACAAGCCACGAGATTGCACTGAAATACTACTTGCACAGCAACCTTCTATCCTAGCAGAAATGGCAGGCATTTGCTACTCTAAGGATCATCACCTCAAAGCCCATAACACTGTTTGGCTGGGCAGTGACAGGATCACTCCCAGATGCTGATTCCTCCACTGTCACTTGCCTCAAGGTTGCAGCAGCTGAGGAGCACTTTGACGATCTCTTGCAGCGATTCTGGGAGCAGGAGTCAGTCCCAGGTGACCAGTCTGCTTTGTCTCCAGCAGACCAAAGTGCTATGCAAACACTACTGTCTGAGATGAGGTAGGCTGGTACTATGTAGTCCTCCCCAAGAAGGATTCTGTTCCTGAACTGGGCTAGTCCAGATGTAATGCTGTACGTCGCTACCACCAAAATGAGAAATCTCTGACAAAGAAAAGGACTTGGTTGAATTTCCGTGAGAGTGTTGGTGAGTATGTGTTGCTAAACCATGGTGAGTTTGTTCCCCCTGCAGATCTGAAGAAGCCTCCAAGTGACAGCTATTATTTACCCATGCATGGAGTCTTTAAGGAGACTTCCTCTACCACTAAGCTCAGAGTGGTGTTTGACGCCTCAGCCAAGAGTTCCAATGGGGTGTCCCTTAATGACATTTTGGAGCCTAGGCCCTCTCTATATCCATTGCTGTCTACAGTTATCAACCGATTCCGACTCCTTCTAGTAGGTCTTTCAGCTGACATCTCCAAGATGTTTAGGGAGATTGGCTTGCAGTCCTGAATGTGATCTCCACAGGTTTCTGCTCAGTGATGAGCACAGTCAATTCCATGACTACAGAATGAAGAGGCTGACATTTGGAGTATATAGCTTTCCCTCCCTGGCTACAAGAGTGTTTTATTGACATAAAAAGTTCGTTTAAAATACTCTTCCTATGTATTTGGACCCAAGGAATCTACCAAAAATGAAAGTCAGAGTTGGCTAACAATTGTTTTTCAATACCAATTTTCACTTTATTAACAAAAGAGGAGCTTTAATTTATTGAAAAATGTTCTAATAACACATGAACATTAGTTACACATCATCATCGCTGTCTTCATTTCAATGTTACAGTCTTCATCGTTAGTGCATTCTGTGTCGCACGAACAGGGTTCTGTACACTGTAAGTTATACTTCTTCTGCATGAACATCTTGTTCAGTGTTATGGTTTTACATTGGCATTTGACCATCTCGATGATGGCCTGTGGTGCAGGAAGAAATTTTGTAGCATCTGACCACCTGTATCCTTGTAGTAACCAAATTGAGTGGCTCAAAAGGCTGTTGCTGTGTCATGGTGGCTTGGCACCATACTCGGCATTGTAACCGTACACACTGGATGTGTTCCTCAAGTGCACCAAGTGTAGGTGGTAGCTTGTTGCTTTCAGCGAGTTGTTTGCAGAACATATACCACCTTAGATCAGGTATGCTTTTAATCAGACACCCTTCGGACAGTACCTCAAGCAAACAAACTTCCAGTTAATCTTTCACTTCCTGTGCTAAGTCACCTTCCATGGGCAGTTTCATGAGTGCTCTGGGTAAATCCATGTCAGCTTTTATGTACTGTTGAAACCATTTTGTTTTTACTATTCCTGAGAATTTTCCAACATTGTCTGCTCCAGTGAATGCATGGCACAAGCTTTACCTATATTACATGACATACCCAAAGCTCTCCAGATTTTTCCGATATCCAAGATACCTGAAACCATCGAAAGTGACGTCCTTTTGCAGAGCTTGTCATAGTATGCCACAGCCAGAACCAAGAAATCGGTATCAGGAGTGAAGAATACTAGTTTTGCATCAGGACACCGCTGTGATGCCTAAGCTGCCAGGCAGATCATGAGCGTGTCAGACTCTTCGTGATTGTTGTCTTCAAATTGCAGGCTTTTATTGCTTTTGGTGTGGCCTGATGCTGATGTGATGACTAATCGAGGTGAATCTTTGTTGAAATTGAGGGTTGCTTTGGCAAGGTAGTCTGTCCGATCTGCTTTTGTTTTTTTGTGGGATAAAAACCGTGTGAGCGAGATGTGTTGGATGTTTGTATCATCTGTAATCTGATACTGAACAGGAGCTTTTCCTTGCCGTCGTCTCTCTCTAGTTTTCGCTTTCAGTGAGTCAGGTTTGTATGTATCAAAGACAACGATAACCTGACTGAATCCTGCTGTCAAACTCGTGAGCCTGTCGTTGAAACTATGTGCTAGATCTTTTACTGTGCTGAGTGCCCCCTTTTTCCCAGTCATCTTCTGAACAAGAACCATTCCGTCAACAACGGCAATTTTGGGGGATGCTGCAGATGATAATACACAATCTGTATCATTATCCTGCTCACTGGCAGCTGGATTCTCTCTGTGTTGATTGGTTTCATCTGTGTTTGTCAACTTCTCAAGGTTGTGTATCAGCTTGGATTTGTCAGTGCATGGTAACATTGATCCATATGGTGCAAAAAGTGCTCTTGGAGTCAGAGTGAATTCATAATTACACCGCTGCCTAGCATTTGCATTATTTGAAATGCCCACTAAGACAGAATGGACCTTCAGCATCCTGTTAAGATGCTCACAGGCATGGTCTGCACCTATTGAGACAAATGGGATCTCACTCTTGGTGACAGATATGTTTCCATCTTCAAGCTCTTGCCATGTAGCCGGATACTTTGTCTTCATTTCTTGCATGTCAGTGATGTACCTTGTCCAGAGGCATTTGTATTTTGTTTGATCCAATGCGAAAAACAGTTTGCTAAGTGCCTCTCCAGCTTCCAGATGGAGAGCAAGATTAGCATTTCTGGATGCTTCAACAAATAACAAGATGGTTTCAACATGGCGAAGGTAATTCATCATCGACTTGAACATAGCATTAGATGACTTCTGATCTTCCCGCTTTTTGAGCTGTTGAATGACATCTTCGTTGGTCAGGACTTGAAGCAGGCTGGAGTTAGTGATCCTGAAGGATTCTAGTCTGTCGCTTGCACCAGAAGCTGCGTTGGTGCATGCTTCCTGTAAATACTTTGTTGGCTTTGAGCAGACTTCCTTAAGATGTGGCATCTCTGTAAAGAACTGTTCCAGAGCAGTTTCCTACAGAGCCATGTACGTATGGATGTGTTCACAGAGTGCTCTCTAGTGGCTGCACTTGAGGATCTGTCTTGTTGTAACGGACCCATATACATCTGCCTCAATCCATGCATCATCAATGCCAGAATTCTCTATTGAGGTCCCTAGAGCCCTCAGAGCAGCCATCACAGCATGCAGCTCACCAAGTCTCGGAACAACTTCTTTTTTCAGGTTAGGCCTTGAATCTAGCAACTGTACGGCCTTCTCATACAGTGTCATGTCAAATGTTATGACAGTTGGATGATCTTGACCAACTACCAATTTCTTCAGTTGAGATGCTTGCCACATCACAGTCAGCATCATAGACCACTCATGTGCAACCTCTGGGAGAAGGGGCAAAGCACGCACCAGAGTTGATGAATGACCAGATGACACTAGTGATTTAAAGCCAGCCAAGCCTGGTATCTTGCCTTGTGATCCACTGTCTGCTTATCTCGAGAGAGCAGATGCAATCATCCAACCAAGTGTAGTTAGTTTGCACGATTTAGCAGCACTTGTGGAACCCACTTTAAATTCTTGTTCTCTCTTGTCAGGCCCAGGTTTCGGTTTATCACATGGCAGTGTGGATACATGATAAGGAAGAACATATAGGCTTTGGGTGTCAGTAAGTTCCAGATTTGGTGTGATTGCTTGGTACTCCTGGTGCACCAGCCTTCTGATACACTGCTGTGATCGTACCATGTGTTGTGCCTTTGCTGTCAACAGGGTCCTCAGAAAAGTCTGTATTGTCAATGGCAAAGAAAACAAATGTACCCTTCTTGAGGAAAGGTGGTACATACACTCCATCAAACTTTCTTGTGTTTTCCACAACAGCATTGGCAATTGCTGTTTCTAAAAGCAAGGTACGGCTGTAAGATACACAGTAATTCTGTGCATGGAGGAGGTCCATCAGCATCTTATTCCTGGTGTCGTGATGAACAGTGAGTGCCAACCCTAAACCTGTGGGTTCTCTCGTGAGTGTGGTGTTCGGAAAGTGTCAGTGGCCTTCATGGGTTTGTGTTGCACTTGTCTCATGGTTTTGAAGGAATACCTTATATTCTGACATATGGTCAAAGCAGATCTGTCAACTTTCCTACTTCTCACCTCTGTTTGCAGCTGTTCCTCAGATCCCACCAAAATCCACCGTATCAGACTGTAGAGATCAGTGGGGACATCATCTCTCATGCTGGATACTGTAATTGCGTCTGCTTCCTTCTCTCCAGCAAATTTTGTGATGCTTTTGCATACCAGCTTGGCTGTTTTGTGTATCATCACTGTGTTTTACATTTCACTGGCGACATTTTGCTTCAAGGAAGAGTGTATCATATCTTCTTCACATGCTTCAGGACAGTAAAGAATTGATGGCTTTCTTCTGTCTTTCTGCCTCACTGACTTCACAGTCGGTAATTCTGAAAGAATTTGATCCTTCAGCCATTGTCGTGTCAGAGTTGGAGTGTGCTTCTTTGCCTCATCAATGCCACCCAGCATAGATATGTAAGTTGTCTCAATGATATTCATGGGTAGTTTTGAGTTTGAAAATCAACAAGGTTGATCAGTTCAATCAGGCATGGTATTTGCATTGGTAGGGAGGTCTTTGTAGACTTTCCTTAATTGCAAGCATCATCCCTCAGGACATGGAATACATGTCATGCCCAGCAAAGTTTGTGGGTATTTCACATCAATCGCATGAGCATCACATGGTGAAATTGCATTGTTTAACCTTGTTGTTAATACTTGG
>WLWD01003440.1_pt1 | contig 54555 bp, 34 predicted proteins | sample 6712731 | NCBI WGS metagenome assembly WLWD01 (sample SAMN12718690, study PRJNA576275) | sponge metagenome | isolation source: marine sponge | host: Mycale hentscheli | place: New Zealand: South Island, Marlborough, Capsize Point | collected 2014-11-01 | reverse complement strand
AGTAGTAATTCCATATTTGTTGGCTAATAATAACACTGGTTTATTTTTAGTTACTGGTAATTGAGATTATCAGAATGGTTGATGTTTGATACTACAAAAGTTACCATTAATCAGGTAAGAGAGTGATTGTGCATTTGTTTGCTGAAATAAAATGACATATAACTGCTATTATAGTGTTTGCATGAAGTAAACTAAAACATAGTGACTTTTTATGTTACCTAACTATCAGGCTCACTCGCCATTTGTGCTCAAGCACACCACTAGTTTATATATGTTTGGACGTACGTATGTCATTTTGTACTTTGACCCTCGCGTTTTTGTGTTAGTTAGGTGGTCGACCCCGTCCCAAATTGCACTAAACAGAATCCTCTGGTTTATCTATCAGTACCCGTATCACCCTAGAAATTGAATTGTTTACCGTTTTGAATTATTTTGCGGGTGCAGTTAAAACTTGAAAACTTAAGGGACTTCCATTTCTATTCGAGTTAGTGGCGGTGGTAAGTCAATGCGCTCTTTGTCATGGTTATAAACCGTGCGCAACAGTATTTACTTGAAAATACATTGTCCACTAGACTACCGCGAAGGTAAGTCTGTGTAGGTGCATCTCCCGTTGTGTCAAAGCATTGTGTGTTACAAACACTACTTAGCTAAAGATTATCACAATGAAACTTTTAAATAACGTGTATTGTTTTGTTGTTGTTTTGGTTTCCAAGCAGTTGCAGAGAGTTGTTACTATGGCACTGAAATCCCGTTACCGTGTATGCGAAATTTAAAAACTGGACCTTATTTTCAGTAGCTTCTGGGTTAGAAGTCAAAATCATTCATATAAAAATAGTATATAGTCTTTAGGCTCGCTCGCCATTTGTGCTCAAGCACATCACTAGTTTATTTAGATATATGTTTGGACGTATGTATCTCATTTTGTACTTTGACCCTCCGTATTTTTGTGTTCGCTCCGCGTTCGACCCCGTCCCAAACTTCACTAAACAGAATACTCCTGTTTAGCGACCATTACCCATATCACCTTAGAAAAACGCAAAAACTTATGGGAGCTCCATTTCTATTCGAGTTAGTCGCTATTTGTCACAGTTATAAGCCCTACTCAACAGCATTAACTTGTAAATTCATTGTCCACTAGACGAACCACGAAGGTAAGTCTTGCGTAGGTGTGTTCAGTTGTGTGAAAGTATTGTGCGTTACAACTACTATTAAGAATGTCACAAAGAAAACTTTAAATAACGTGACTTGATTATGTTGTTTCTTTTTCAATTCAAACAGTTGCGGGGAGAGGTTACTATGGCATTGAATCCCCTTTACCACAAACGTAATTTAAAAACTCGACTTTATTGGCGAGCGAGCGAGACACTTACGGGGGTAACACAATCGAAAATCGGGGATGTTTATTGGCGAGCGAGCGTAGCGAGCGAGACAGTATTAGGTGTGGATAATGCAAAATCGGGTATATGTTATATGTATATATGTATGTGGGATGGTACGTATGCCCCTTAAACGCACGCGCGGGGAACTTTTTTTCTCCAAAAAACACGGCTTTTTAGGCTTGACCCCAGTTTATTCTGAAACTACAGGATTAAGCAAGCCTTACTTTATACTTAAGCTCCAAAGTGTGAGAAAATTCCTGCGAAAATGCTTGCTTTTCAAGAAACAAAGTTGATTCGACCGGTTACTATGGCAGTGAAGACCCTTTTCCAGACTTAATTTCAAAACTTCGCCGTTTTATGGGGGGATACGGAGTGCCGGTTGTTGGTTGTCAAGAGCTGTTGGTAGTCAGAATGCCGCAGTATTAATGCTAAGGAAGCTACTATACTTCTCGAGGGAAGCTGAGGTAAGTAGTAATTCCATATTTGTTAGCTAAATATGCAAAATAACTCTGGCCTTTCTTTTTTTGTAGCTAAGAGCTTGTCAACAGTGACTGGTAAATTCAAATAGTCAGATTGGCTCAAATTTGGTACTACAAAAGTTACCACTGCTCAAGGAAATGAGGTAAGAAAATAATTTTGTATTTGTGTGCTAAAATCTATTGTTTTTGTTTTTGTAGGTGAGAGCTTGTTGTCAAGGATTCAAGGTAATTCAGATGGTCAAATTAACTTCAATCAGAAGTTATCAATACTCAAGAATGATGTAAGTAGTAATTCCATATTTGTTGGCTAAAATTACAAATAATAACACCGGTTTATTTTGTTATCGTAGCTGAGGAACAAGAGTTACTGGTGATTGAGATTATCAGAATGGTTGATGTTTGATACTACAGAAGTTACCATTAATCAGGTAAGAGAGTGATTTTGTATTTGTTTGCTGGAATAAAAGGTCATAACTGCTATTATAGTGTTTGCATGAACTAAGCTAAAACATAGTAACAATACTTAGTTTTATGTTACCTAACATCAGGCTCGCTCGCCATTTGTGCTCAAGCACACCACTAGTTTGTATATATGTTTGGACGTACGTATGTCATTTTGTACTTTGACCCTCGCGTTTTTGTGTCAGTTATGTTGTCGACCCCGTCCCAAATTGCACTAAACAGAATCCTCTGGTTTATCGATCAGTACCCGTATCACCCTAGAAATTGAATTGTTTACCGTTTTGAATTATTTTGCGGGTGCAGTTAAAACTTGAAAACTTAGGGACTTCCATTTCTATTCAAGTTAGTGGCGGTGTTAAGTCAATGCTCTCTTTGTCATGGTTATAAGCCGTGCGCAACAGTATTTACTTGAAAATACATGGTCCACTAGACTACCGCGAAGCGAAGGTAAGTCTGTGTAGGTGCATGTCCAGTTGTGTCAAAGCATTGTGTGTTACAACCACTACTTAGCTAAAGAATATCACAAAGAAAACTTTTAAATAACGTGTATTGTTTTGTTGCTGTTTTTTCCCTTCAATTCAAGCAGTTGCAGAGAGTTGTTACTATGGCACTGAAATCCCTTTACCGTGTATGCAAAATTTAAAAACTGGACCTTATTTTTCAGTAGCTTCAGTGTTAGAAGTCAAAATCATTCATATAAAAATAGTATAGTCTTTAGGCTCGCTCGCCATTTGTGCTCAAGCACATCACTAGTTTTAATATCTTGAGTGTTAGTTGTTTTATCTAATAACAGTCTTATGTAACCCGTAACGCGGACTTCCGGTTAGATTACGGAATTCAACGTTAACTCCACGACAAATTGAATAAGAAGTTTTTAATCGCAGTTTTCTCGAAATAACTGTGCTCAAGTTGGTCAGATTGCCGCTCGTATATTTAGTGAACCGAGCAGCGCCTGCCTATAAACTAGGTATCAAAATACTACATAAGAAGTGCTCTACATAGTGGTATGAATAACTCATTTTTCAATTTTTAACGCAATTGGTCCCCTTTCCCAAGTACTGTCACATATATATTATAGCTGAACAGCTTTCTCTATCTCAGTATAGCTATAAATAATTCCACAACAGAAGCTTGCTAGTTTTCAAGAGAAAAACAAGAGAAAGACAAGCTTACCTCGATCATCTTCTTGGCTCCCATTGTCAGTATCAGAGTTGACGGGGTCTGGGCCACCAACCCTGATACAGGGCCTCTTATAGCCCTAGATGTCGTCTCCCTCGTCTCCGCTTGATCCTGAGTCACTAGAGTCAGCATCAAGCAAGTCTAAAACAGACATATTGACAGAATGATAGATTAGTAGCAGACTAGGCTGGGTTAATACCAGGCAGAGTACCAGCGATGGCTGGTTAGGTAAAGGGGAGTGTCAGGTGGGATCATGCGCAAAGGCCCCTCCACGTGTGGGAGGTGAATAATTAGAACACACCAGCGGGAAAGAGCAAAAGTTACTGAAGAAAGGATTTTAAGTCAATCATGGATAAAGAACCTGTTACTAAGAAGAGGAGAGTGTGTGACGAAGGCTCCGGTGCTGGTACGAGTGGTACGAGTGAGGCGGACTTAGCGAGCAAGGTCAAAGCGCTGGTGGAGGAGGCACTTAGGGCACAGGTGGCTAGAAGCGGATGTACTAGTGGCTCCAGTGGGAAGTCTCACAGCGGTCTGGGCAGCAGCAGCTCTGACAGTGGCATAGTGGGGGGTATGTTTGGTTGAAATAGCCTACTCGGGTGGTTTATTTTTGCTCTATTGTTGGTGTACTGCCTGACTGGCTGTAGTGGAGCTACAGATATGATCATGTTAGTTTTTTTTTGTTTTTGTTTTTTGTTTTTCTTTGTTTTTTTGTTTTTGTTTTTGGCAGCTACTTAGGTAACAATGGTTGCCATTTTGACTGATACTTTCACTAGCTGTAGTAGGTGGTATACTGCACTAAGAAAGGGCAAGCCATCTAACAGCAAGCCATCTAACAGCAACTTGGGATGGCATGTGGCTTGATAGCATGTGTACAGGGGTGTATGAGGCTCCATAGTTATTCTGTCACATTTTGCTATGAGCATGTGGCTCACTTAATAGTAGTGATTTTAAAGGGTGTGTGGCTCTATATAGTAGATGAAATGTTGTTATGAGCATGTGGCTCACTTAATAGTAGTGATTTTAGAGGGCGTGTGGCTCTATATAGTAGATGAAATGTTGTTATGAGCATGTGGCTCACTTAATAGTAGTGATTTTAAAGGGCGTGTGGCTCTATATAGTAGATGAAATGTTGTTATGAGCATGTGGCTCACTTAATAGTAGTGATTTTAAAGGGCATGTGGCTCTATGTAGTAGATGAAATGTTGTTATGAGCATGTGGCTCACTTAATAGTAGTGATTTTAAAGTGCGTGTGGCTCTATATAGTAGATGAAATGTTGTTATGAGCATGTGGCTCACTTAATAGTAGTGATTTTAACCCTTTCGTTCCGGATCCCGCTTTAAAGCGGGTGAAGACCGATTGACTTCTCCGAATTTTTAAAAATAGTTACTTTATAGCTAGAACCTTCAGATTGCATACACAGGTGCCCAATGCATTGGAGAAGCATCTAAAATAGCTTTCAGCCAGGACTGCTTCGACAGTACCTCACAGCAGTTGCGTTTATTTCTTCCTCGGCAAAAAAAACAAACATCGGTTCTCCGTCGAATTTAAAAAAAAGTTACCTTCTTCACAGCAGCTTCATTTATGGATCCAGTCATCTCCAGAGCTTTGTAGAAGCAGCAAAAAATTGCTTGAGCTCAGTAGCCTTCCATAACACATTGAAACAACCGCTTCTTTGCCGACCAAGACTTTGCCGTTTGACTTACTGTCTTCTCCATTTTTTATAAAATCGCCAGTTCAACTGGGGACCTCCCTATTACGTACAGTCTTAGGTAATGCTTATTACATCATAGGAAAAAAGTGAGCGTGTCGTGTGACCCCGGTAACTATGCAGAAAAAAAAATTTTTCAAAGTCATTTTTTGGAAGATGGCGTCTAGAAGTTACAATGCGGTGCAAGTTTTAGACTTGCTTGATGTTGACTCTAGCGACTCGGGATCAAGCGGAGAGAAGGGAGACGACATCTAGGGCTATAGGAGGCCGTGTATCAGGGTTGGTGGACCAGACCCCGTCAACTCTGATACTGAAAATGGGAGTCAAGAAGATGATCGAGGTAAGCTTGTCTTTCTCTTGTCTTTCTCTTGAAAAATAGCAAGCTTCTGTTGTGGAAAGGACTTATTTATAGCTATATTGAGATAGAGTGAGCTGTTTAGCTATAATATATATATATTTCATTGAGTTTTGAGATTTAAAAGTTGCTTGTGGTTTTTTGAACAAATTCAAATTTTCAAAGTTTTTACCACATATACTACTAGGACCAGATGTGAATGCAGTCACCGACCCGATTACGCAGATGAGGCGACAGGAGCAGAGTATTCCAGTGATGAAGGAGAGGATACTAGACCTGAGTCTTCCAATGATGAAACACGAATAGGCAGCAGGTTCCAGTGATGAAGAAGAGGAAGTGGCTCCTCCTGCTCCGAGTTCTCGACGTCCTCACGGTCGGAGAAGGCGGGAATTGAAGAACAAGAGTCGGGTGGATGAGGTAGGGGGAGAGTGGAAGAAAGATGACAACACACCCATTGATACTCCATAATCTTTTGTGTGAAGGACCAGACTTTGATATTTGTGGCTGCTCCCCCCCCCCCCCCCCGAACATCCCAAAAGTTGTAATATATATTGTTATTGTCGTTGTCGTTGTCTGTGTTTTTGTGGTGTTGTAGTGGAGCTTCACACTGCAGTGCAGCTGAATGCAGGCTTCCGGTCAGACCTTAAATGGTGGCATTGTTTTTTGCCATTGTGGAATGGAACTTGCCCGATGGCCAGCGTAGTTAAGGGAGAGCCACAAGTGGTGCTCACTACTGATGCTTCAGGTGCATGGGGTTGCGGGGCCTATACATCCACAGGTCTCTGGTTCCAACTCAAGTTTCCTGACAGCTGGTCAGATTCACATTACAGTGAAGGAGCTGCTGCCGATTGTTATGACAGTGGTCGTGTGGTGGCACCTCTGGAAAGGTGCAACGGTGTCTTGCAGATGCGACAACATGGCAGTAGTTGCAACCATGAACTCTGGTAGAAGTAAAATGGACAGGGCAATGCACCTCATGAGGTGTTTATCGTTTTTCTTGGCACGATGGGATGTATCGTTAGTATGTCAGCACATGGTGTCGACAATGGCGGCACAGCTGATGCATTATCGAGGGACTCTCTCCTTTTGTTCCAGCAGCTGGTGCCAGAGTCAGCGGTAGAGGCCACCCACATCCCAGAGAGACTCCTCCAGTGTCTGGTCAGAGACATCCCGGATTGGACCAAAGTGGACTGGGTGACTCTGTTCAGAGATTCTAAATGATGGGCTTGGCCGAATCCACTATGCCTGTGGGGTGAGAAGATTCATGGGAATATGCTCAACAGCAGGTCGAACTCCAGTACCAGCGGATGAAGACACACTGTGCCATTTTGCAGCCGCATTGGCAGTAGAAGGACTCCGCCATAGGACCATTAAGTCCTACATGGCAGGAGTTCGTCATCTCCACATCTCAGAGGGTCATGGAGATCCATTTTCTGCTGGCTTGCATAGGTTACACTACGTCTTGCGGGGTGTGAAGCGTGCTGAGGGCATGGCAGGGGTAACAAAACGTGAGCGTAGGCCTATTACACCTGACCTGCTTCGCAAGTTAATAGGTGTGTGGAATTCTCGTGCACACGAGGCAGATGTGGTGATGCTTTATGCGGATCGGGGAACTGACAGTGCCAACAGATGATGGATACGACGCCTCATGTCACTTTGGGGAGATGTGATGGTTGACGATCCTGCCCACCCGTCAAGAATAGAAGTTTGTATAAAAGCCTCAAAGACAGACCCTTTCCGACAAGGGATTTCCATTTGTATTGGCAGGGTGGCATCTGACCTCTGTCCAGTGGCTGCCATGTTGGCCTACATGGTGGTGCGATGTAGAAGTGATGGACCTCTGTTCAGATTCGTCGACAGCAAGCCTCTGACCAGGCAGCGCCTAGTTGCGGCAGTCAAGGTTGCACTGGAAGAAGCAGGCATCGAGCCAGGTCAATACTCTGGGCATAGTTTCCGAATTGGTGCAGCCACTACGGCAGCAGCTAGAGGCTTGGAGGACTCCACAGTTAGGACCCTGGGAAGGTGGAAAAGTCTCGCATACCTGGAGTACATAAAGATCCCAAGAGCACAACTTGCATCATATACAGCACGAATTTGTTGAACTCTCAAGTGTACTGGCACGGGTGGCCGTTGTTTTGTGTAATACATACTTGTGGAGATTATTGTGGTTGTTGTTTGGGTAGTTGGTGTTTTGTGTAATACATACTTGTTGAAATCATCGTGGTTGTCGTTTAGATAGCTGTGGTTTTATGCAATGCATACTTGTTGCAGTTGTTGCGGTTGTCATTTATTATTTTGCAATTATACTATTGGAGTCTCTCCCCCTTCTCTGTCTTGGTCTTGGCCTGGGGCGGGTGGTCATGCCTCCATTGGCGGAATTAAAGGGGCTTTCCCTGCCCCGTTAATTACACCCCAGTCAGCCCAAGCTGATCGGGGGGCGGGGTTTCCGGCTCCACCTGTGCCAAAAAGACTCAGCTACTAGAGCTGCTGCCAGCTGGGGAGGGATGACAAGGTAAGTAGGTGTTCATAATTGGGGTAACATTAACCCTTTCGTTCCCAATCCCGCTTTGAAGCGGTTGAAGACCGGTTGGCTTCTCCGAATTTTAAAAAATAGTTACTTTATAGCTAGAACCTTCAGATTGCATACACAGGTGCCCAATGCGTTGGAGAAGCATCTAAAATATGACCGGATTTGGGAAAATCCGCCTAAACGCGGCAAACAATTTATTTCAGTATCACCGGGTAAAGCCTTATGGGTCGATTTTTTTCGAAAAATTTTTTATGGCAGAAATGGATAGACACCAGTTAGCTCTAGCTTATGACGCAGTTGTAAGCTCTGGCGTGCTCTTTTTTTTTTTAAGTAATAGTAGAGGGCCTAAATATTATTCAATTTTCTCAATCAAAAAATGAGGGGAATCCCAAACTCTTGGTCTATTTAGTGATATATGGTTGCTATAGGGTTTTCACAGCCAGCATCGAGTTAAAAATATAAAACGGTAATGCACTATTCCGCGGTAGTAAATTAGATTTTTCCGCGCGCGTCCAAACAATTCGGGAACGAGAGGGTTAATTGGCATTATATGTGGGAATAATGGTTCACTGCCAGGGCATGAGAGAGCTGGCAGTGAGCCAGGGAGTTTTCAAGATACGAGCTGCAGGATTAACCCTTTCATTCCGGATCCCGCTTTAAAGCGGGTGAAAACCGGTTAGCTTCTCCGAATTTTTTAAAATAGTTACTTTATAGCTGGAACCTTCAGATTGCATACATAGCTTTCAGCCAGGACTGCTTCGACAGTACCTCACAGCAGTTGCGTTTATTTCTTCCTCGGCAAAAACAAACAAACATCGGTTCTCCGTCGAATTTTTAAAAAAGTTACCTTCTTCACAGCAGCTTCATTTATGGATCCAGTCATTTCCAGAGCTTTGTAGAAGCAGCGAAAAATTGCTTGAGCTCAGTAGCCTTCCATAACACATTGAAACAACGCTTCTTTGCCGACCAAGACTTTACGGTTTGACTTACTGTCTTCTCCATTTTTTATAAAATCGCCAGTTCAACTGGGGGCCTCCCTATTACGTACAGTCTTAGGTAATGCTTATTACATCATAGGAAAAAAGTTGAGTGTGTCGTGTGGCCCCGGTAACTATGCAAAAAAAAATTTTTTCAAAGTCATTTTTTGGAAGATGGCGTCTACAAGTTACAATGCGGTGCAAGTTTTAGACTTGCTTGATGCTGACTCTAGTGACTCAGGATCAAGCGGAGAGAAGGGAGACGACATCTAGGGCTATAGGAGGCCCTGTATCAGGGTTGGTGGACCAGACCCCGTCAACTCTTATACTGAAAATGGGAGTCAAGAAGATGATCGAGGTAAGCTTGTCTTTCTCTTGTCTTTCTCTTGAAAAATAGCAAGCTTCTGTTGTGGAAAGGACTTATTTATAGCTATATTGAGATAGAGTAAGCTGTTTAGCTATAATATATATAATTATATTTAATTGAGTTTTGAGATTTGAAAGTGGCTTGTGGTTTTTTGAACAATTTCAAATTTTCAAAAAAATTAAAAACATTTTTTTACAACATATACTACTAGGACCAGATGTGAATGCAGTCACCGACCCGATTACGCAGATGAGGCGACAGGAGCAGAGTCTTCCAGTGATGAAGGAGAGGATACCGGACCTGAGTCTTCCAATGATGAAACACGAATAAGCAGCAGGTTCCAGTGATGAAGAAGAGGAAGTTCTGGATCTAACTGGGGAGGGAATGAACTCGGGAGGGGGGGGGGGGGGTCTTTTCAAATCGGGTCTACTATGCCCATGTAAGTTGGAATTTCATGTATGTGTGTATGTAGTGTGTTGTATATGTGTGTGTGTGCGTTTGTGGAATGAGAGGAGAGCAAACCGTGGACACAAACTATGCGGCACTCTCCGGATCCAACCTGGGAGGATCATCTGGATGGATTTTGGATCGTCGGGGATGCCATGTTAGTTGAATTTCATGTGTGTGTGTGTACACCAGTCAATCCTAAACTGGGAGGGATCGTTCAGTCTGTGACACCATTCATGCCGGTTGATTCCACGTGGTGCTTGTACTGCTTTCATTTTCAAATTACACTTTCAATACAAAGATTGTTTATCTCATGGACAGGTGGAGTTATACCATACCAGGGGTTTATACAGTGGGAGGCTAGCCCTGGGTTCCCCCCTAGAATATTAGGAGTTGAAAACATTTTGGAAGCATTTATTTTTAGTCTGACATTATGTTCCTATCATAACTGAGCCATTTAGCAGGGGCTGCTCCGGCATTTTCAAAGTGGTCAGGCCAGGAAGTAGGTGTGGCTAAAGGTGTGACTTACCAAATAACCTCTCAGCCACTCATATCATGATCAAGAAAGAGGAAAAGAAAAGAATAAAAGGCATCAACCTCAAAGATAGCTAACTATACCATTGTTTCAATGAGATCATAAAATTTTAATATTTGAACAGTACAAGATTAATCACAGTAGATTCACTACAATCAAACTTTCACAAATTCATTTTTATGCGCATGTATAGTATGGGTATAACACCAAATGTCGTTTGAATAGTATAATATGTTGTTAAGAATTAAAATTGTCCAAAAACATTTGACCGCCTTTCACGTCCACTGATAAAGTCATTGGCCACATCAGAAAGAATCATGTTGTCCGTGTGATCTTTGTGGACGTGTAAAATCATCAGGCTGTTGAGTCTTTCCTGAGACATAGTTGACCTCAGATATGTCTTCAGCCTCCTCAGTGCACTAAATGACCTCTCACTTGTGCAATTAGTTGCAGGCATCACCAAAATAATTTTTAGAAGACGGACAACTTCACACATAAGTTCTCTTTCCGCTGATAACAAATGTTGAAAATACTTTCTTAGAGTGTGTATATCGTGTACATCTTCCGGTATATTACTTGAAAGAACTAGGAGCTGAGTTTCCAAATTGGCAATGTTGAGGTCATTGCCATACACTTCAGCAATCTTTCTGAGCTCCTCTTGGTAGTTTTCTTTTTTCATTAATTTATAAAACAAAGATTCCATCACACTATAAATTTTGTAGCCTTCTTGATCAAACCTGTCTCCAATTGATTGAATTAATATATCAATTGCTTCATAATAGATGCGTCTATAATAGAGTTTTGGACAGAAATCATACTCAGGAGGTGCATTACCATCTTCTAACCGCACAGGACATCTTCTTTTTCGAGGTAGCTTAGGACCATCAACATCTTTGCCTGAACGCATTTTATCCACTTTTGTCCATAAAAGATCAAAAGATTCCTCTGACCGCATATGCACAAGTGTTTTCTTTGTTTGAAGTTCAGTAACTTGTCCTTCAACAGCTGAATAGTTTTTCTTCTGAAGGGTCTGACTCAAATTGTCGGTGATTCGCAATAGATTTTCTCCTATCACCAGACCAAAAAAAAATCAAATAACTTCATCTGAGCAGCAATTCCTCCAATTCTTGCTGTTGTGTCACTATCATGCACAATTTCAACAGCTTGATCCCAAAGTTCTTGGAGTGTGGAATAATTGCTGACAATACTTTGCAATGTATCTGCTTTCACTGTCCACCTGGTTGGACACATTACACGAATGCCGGGTGAACTAGGTGATAATTCATCTTTAATATCACGAAAAAGAGATTCTCTTCTAGGGGAATACTTCACCAGTTTAGTGATCTCATGTGCAATATCTAGGACTCGCTTCATAGTACTGCTATTCTTGATGAGGTCAGAAACAGCCAAGTTTAATGAATGACCGTAGCAGTGTGTGTAGAAGGCCAGAGGCTGCTCATCCATGATTTTCTTTGCCAAGCCACTTCTTCTTCCACTCATGTTACTGGCTCCATCGTAGCACTGACCCCTGACCTTTGCAAGTGAAATATTCAATCGTAAAAAACTATCCTTTACCACTGCAAATAATGCAGAAGAATCAATAGAGGAAACTGAATACAAGCCAATAAACTCCTCATGAACTTCCAGCTCCGTATCAACCCATCGTAGCACTAACACAACCTATTGATATTCAAGCAACAAAAAAGATGTTATTAGTTACATCAAGTGTAGGGACTATATAAACTTTAACTACTTACTTGCTCTTTATTAGATATATCAGCACACTCATCCAACATAATAGTCACAAATTCTGTCGCTTGAAGATCACAAGCTATCTTTCTTAATGTATTCAAGGACATTAACTTCAGCATTTCATTCTGTACCTCATGACTAAGATAAGCCTCACTTTTGCGTTTTAGCCATTGTTGCAACTACAAAAATGATCAAAACTTCATTTCTAAAAATGCAAATTACAATTAAATAGCACTTATTGAAATACCTTAGTATCAGATGAACTTCTCAGTGTAAGAAGCTGGTAAAGGCTTCCATCACCTTTCTCAGTATGTCCTTGAATAGCACAACCTTGTCTGGCCAAAAACTTCAAACTCTCCATAATCACAAGCAAACAGTGCCGATTGGAAGCTCTTTCTTGTGCTAAAGAATTAACCAGCATTTCTCCAACATTACCAACAGTTTCTGGCACTGTCACAAGCACATCAATGGCTAGTTTATGGCAAGCACTCTTCTCATGCTTTTTAAAGGCAACAGTGGCATCTTTCCAGTTGGAAAACCCTCTTGATAGCTACACACAAGTTTCATGCACGGTTACTAGCTAACATTATAGGAACTAAACCAAAACTTACAAATGCTTGGTCACAACTCCCCAAGTTTGATGTAACAATTACCCCTTTCTCTTTTGCTTTTATGCATAGAAAACAAAGAGTAATGTCCTCAGCCTCAAGATAGTGAAGCCATTTCCAACTGGTAAACCAGCTAGATTGAAAGCTGCGGTAAACAAGGGTCTTTTTGCCAAAACTTCGCTTTGGAAAATTGAACTCCTTTGGTTGATGAGGACTATCTCCCAACACAGTGCGTGCTGGAGTTACGGACGAAGAAGCCATACTAAAGTCCAGCTGCAATAGCACTTATAGTAACTCCACAATGCGCATGCGTATAATACCGGTTGGGTAAAGGGACTGTGAACCACGCCCACTTTTGGAAAAAAGTGGTCCGGCCATGGCCGTACTAGCCGGACCGGCGGAGCGGCCAGTGTTTAGTGCATAGGACCGAACACTGATCATCAGTGTGAAGTATAGACTCTTATGCAAAGATGTGCATCAAAGTAGTGTAGGTTCCAAAAAATGGGTGTGGCGAAGTACACTCGGAGCCCAACCCCCCCCCAAACAAAAATCCTGTATGAAACTGCATACAATACATCATAAAGTTGCAATTATATAGGATCATGAATAATTTGTTGTTTGTATTACAAATATCTTTGTTGTGTGTGTTTTTGTGTATATGAAATTGTTTTGTAGTGGAGCTAGACGTCCGATGGCATATGTTCCGTGTGGACACTCATAGATGTCTCCTACATGATCACAATCAGCACCAAACACAACAAACAACATATTTTATTGTAGAACTAATATAATATTGGTATACAACACATCAAACAATTTTATTTCTATTTTTTTTTTTTTTTTATTGATAGGAAAAGTGGAATTTTTTGGGGGAAAAATTTTTTTTTTTAAAGTATTAGTAGAGGGCCTAAATATTATTCAATTTTCTCAATCAAAAAATGAGGGGAATCCCAAACTCTTGGTCTATTTAGTGATATATGGTTGCTATGGGGTTTTCCCAGCCAGCATCGAGTTAAAAAAATAAAACGGTAATGCACTATTCCGCGGTGGAAGATTAGATTTTTCCGCGCGCGTCCAAACAATTCGGGAACGAGAGGGTTAATATAGCTGCAACCAAATGAGTCTATAAGCTATAAATATATACTGTACATACAATTCAAACTTGCTGATCTTTCCATCTTATTGTACTAACAAAACTATAAACTTTAAAATCAATATGGCAAGGTGATTCCGACTTGCTTGGGGGGAAACAAAACGAGTACTCTCACCATGAACCTAAGTAGGAATCAGTATAAACTTCTTCAGGCAGTTCAAAGGAGTAGTCCAGAATTTCTGGTAGGAGGAAAACTTCACCGAAAATAACTGGCTCAATCGATCCAAGGGGCGATAAGAAGTCACGGCGAGTAATTTAGCTAAGCTTACAATAGCTCGTGAATTAGAAGACACTTGGGGATGTAGGTAGTAGCTAATCCGGAGCGGCCATCATTATTAACGCCGAGGAGTACCCTGCGCCAATGGGATAACTTGACCTTTACTGGCTAGTTCACTAATTATAGCAGAGTTCCAAGAACATAAAAACACTTACCTTGACTTTGCACTTGTCCTAAGACTAGAATAAAACCCAGGAGAAGACCGACTCTAAACATCTTGATAATGCTCACTGAGAGAAGTACAGTTTTGTAAAAGGGAACAGTTAGTCCAGAAAATCAAGCTGGAAGAGTATCTTCACGAGGACAACTGACTCGAGACTATTCTGAAGCGAAGTGAATGGTCACGAGGGTGTGCTAGTCTTTCATTGGTACTGCGCTGCCTAAAATACGGCATGAGACAGTTGGCACGTGTTTCCGTGCGAGCATAGGATGGAAGAACTTCGTCTTTAAGCTGCTTGCCAAATGTTAACGGGAAAGCTTCCCACCTTAGGGAGATTTTTTTATTGGTACATGTAGACATACCACCATCCTTTTTTTTTTTACCAATTGAATCTGATCTTTTTTTTTTAACAACACCGCAAGGTGCTATTATGAATTCACTTCACAATAGATGTTTCATTATTATTAATCCATGCTATATGTATATATAAGGAGCCATTCAGGACTGTGAGGTGAGCCACCCTAACTACCGTTTGTTCAGCAGACATGGTGGCGGTATTGCTCTGTTCATTCACAACTCTGCTCCAGTCGGGAAGGTCACCTACTGTAAGGAGTATGAACTACTTTCTGCTGAAGTGAAGGGCAAGTCTGGGCTGGTGCTAGTTGCTGTTGTCTACAGGCCCCCCGACACTGACTGCGACCTTTCTAGCCTGGAAGTTGCCCTCGGATCATGCCACCTGTCTAAATACCGCAACATCATGATTGTTTGTGACTTCAATGTTGACATGAATGACCCTCAATCGCCGCTCACAGGAAACTTCCTGTCCGTGATCAATGGTTTGGGTCTTCATCAACTCATGGATGAACCAATACGTGTCACCAACCATTCAAGCTCTACCATAGACCTAGTCCTATCCTCGCACCCAAGTCTAGTGACCTCACTTGGTGTAGATGGTCCTCTTGGCTCCTCAAACCACCTTTCCATTCACGTGTCCCTGTCCTTAGGCAGAGGTACCACAAGCTCAGGAGGAAGGTCTGGCTCTATAAACTAGCTGATGTCGATGCTCTCAACGAGTGCTTTGGAAGACTCCCTTCCTCCCTCCACCATCCTTTCCAGTGGTGATGTGAACTCTTCGTGGCAACTATTCAAGGATGCCTTCTTCAACACCATTAAGCGCTTCATCCGCAGTCACCTGTAGGAGCCCCTCCCTGGCATACCAAGGATGTTGGGCGCTGTCTCCAAAAGCGGGATTCTGCCAGGCGTCAGGCCAGGAAGCAGAACACAAACTTGGCATGGAGGGTGTACCGTCAGCTGCGTAACGCTGCAGTTCAGACAGTTAGGCGCAGCAAAGAAAAGTTCTTCTCCACCATGGCGAGCAAAGTAACCACACTTCTGGAAAGCCTACCACTCCATCACAAATGTACACGCTCTCCAACCAAACAATATGTTTCTTGGTGTTTCATCCTCTTCCTCCTCCGCGGGGAAGGCTGAACTATTCAACAATTTCTTCGCCTCCTGCTTCAACCCTGCCAGCAGCTGTCCTCCAGTTGAGATTTCATCATCCCTCCCTCGGCTTTCTGAGCTCGAGGTTGATGAATTGGATGTCCTTCACGCCATCACCAGGCTGAAGTCAGACACCTCCTCTGGTCCAGACGGCATCTCAGCGAGGATGCTAAAACTCTGCTGCTCCTCCATCTCGGACCACCTCGCTGCTCTGTTCAACTCGTCTCTCTCCTCTGGCATAGTTCCAGTTGACTGGAAAATCTCCAAATTACACCGATTTACAAGAAGGGAGATGTTTCCTTAGTCACTAAATATCGTCCAATCTCCTTGCTTTCCCTGGTAGGGAAGCTCAGAGCTCCTCGACTACGTGCTTGAACACAACGTCATCTCTGATCAGCAATTTGGTTTTAGACCAGGGAGCTCCACCCAAGAGGCAATCCTCTCCGCTGCGCACTCCTGCATCACCATGGAGGAAGGGGACTAACGTCGTAGTCTTTTTAGATCTAGCCAAGTCGTTCAACACCATCCAGCATGACAGAGTACTCTCTACCCTCACGTCTGCTGGTGTGTCCGGCCCTCTGCAACCATGGTTCACCAGCTACCTCTCCAGGCGTCAGCAATTTGTCGTAGTGCAAGGATCCTCCTCAACACCTACTGCAGTCACCTCAGGAGTCACTCAGGGCTCCATCCTTGGCCCCCTTCTATTCCTGCTGGCCTTTGATGGAATTTTCCATCTCTCCCTTTCAGACAAGTCTTCGCTTGTTGGGTATGCAGACAACTGCACCTACACCAAGGCCGCCCACTCTGATGTGGACTTGGCTGACATCAACTCTGACCTCCTCCAGATTACCTCATGGCTCAAGAGTCAACAACTACGCCGCCTAAACCATTCCAAGGTGAAGTGCATGGTTATCTCGAGGAGAACATCACCACCTAGTCCAGACATCAATCTAGAGGGCAACCCAATAGAGCAAGTCAGCGAGTTTAAACTTCTGGGGGTCAAAGTCGATCCGACCCATACCTGGCGTTCGCATATAACCATGTGTGCGCCAGGGCAAAGAAGATAACTGGCTTCCTGTACAGGTCATTCAGGCTTGCTGGCCCTTCCTCCCTGAACCACCTCTACAAGGCACTAGTTCTTCCCGTCCTGGACTACTCCTTGCCTATCTGGGACCCTGCTCAGAAGTGCCACATCCAGGCCCTTGAGAGATGCCAAAATTTCGCAGCTCGTGTGGTCACCAACGAATGGTCTACAAGTCCATCTGAGCTGAAGGCAAGTCTTGGATGGCCACTCCTGGCCCGCAGGAGACTAGTGCAGAAGATCAGCCTCTGCAGGCACATTCTCCAAGGCGACTCTCTTGTGCCTGACTCATTGTTCACTCCACATCCCATGCCAGGTATGCAGCACAAAAACTCTACGCCACTTTTCCGCCCCTGCATCCGAACAAACCATGTAAGGAACTTCTTCCCAATAGACATGGTGGGAAAGTGGAATGCCATCCCTGATGATGTTGCCTCAGCCTCTTCAACTCTCTCCTTCAAACTTAAACTAAAACACCTTTACTCGTTTGTTCTGTCATAACTCATTTATCAATTTATTCATTTATTTCATTTTATTACTACCTCATTTTTGTGTGCTTGTGTGTGAGTTTCCCCTCCCCTTTATGTTGGGAAGGCCTTAAGAATAGCTGAGCTAGTTGGCCTCTCTTGTCTGTTTATCAGCTAAGAAAAAAAAAAAAAAGCCTATTGTCTGGTGTAACCAGACCCTTTACCGAACCATTATGCTTGGTATGTGGACATGGCCATACCAAATTTTTGATCTGCCGCATATCTATAATTTCGGCAGTCAACCGCAAATAGAAATTCCTGTACATACGTGTCAGCCACCCTTTCAACGCTAGGTTTAGCAATCATGGCTAATTTGGGTAAAAATAAAGGAGGTGGGACACTCACCACTTCCACATTCCTCCAGAACAAATAAATGGACGCTTTGAGTGTTACTTACTGTTCGCAACCTTGCCTCATCGCGGACAGTTTTATTAGCGATCCCGTACCCATTATCTATCAAATTCATTCGCACCCACTATATAAAAAAATATTGAAATCTCAAATATTTTTGAGAAACTTATGCTAAATAAGAACTGGGATAACATAAAATTAGTTGCCCATTATTTAAATAAATGTGAGCGGGTCTGGGAAAAGGGACCTTACGGCGCAAAAATTGAAATTGAGATATAGGCTCCAGAAGTAAGTCATCGGAAAAATTCTTTCTTTCTCCTATTTTTGTTTTTTGCAGAATTAGTCTTAGTGACCCTTACTCTACGTATGCCAAATTTCGAATGTCAAAACGACTTAAAAGACCCCAAGCGTGCCGTGAAAAAACAAGCTACTTTTTATTCTCTCTCATTCTCGAAGTACAATAAACGGGGAATGGGCGGAGTTTCAAACTAGCAGCTAAAAAAAACGGCATAGCTTTGAGACTACTGCATGCACTCTAGAGCAGCCAAGGATTCCAACAAGACAGGTCGTGAGACGCTCTGAAAGCTAAAAAGAACTCTACGCAAACTTCGTTAGTCGCCGAAAAATTGGCTGTACGATTTAATTGCGTATGCGGCGTACGCCGTTAAGTATACGGAAACGTTAATTATACCGGAAGTGGGAATTCAATTTATGTTTTCTCGATTTCTAGTTCAATTGTTTTGCTGAATAGGGCCCAGTTCAACTGCCAGTTTCTCTGCGTGTCGAAGGTTTTACCCTCCTGTATTTTAGCACTAAGTTGAGATAAATTGTATCTTTTATTAGCATAAAAAACTCAATTTTTTTTATTTGCGCCATAAGGTCCCTTTTCCTAGACCCACTCACAAATGAATGAAGTATGACTTGCACAACTACTATAGGTGATTAATTTAGCTACTAATGAATGTTAATTAATAATTTGAAGTAATCAATGGTTCAGATAGAATATAGAATTATGATTGATGGTTTGATAGTGTCTGTGGTGAAAGTGTCAACAGTTGGTTCCATCTTGATAAACACATGATCACACCTCATCCACAAGAAAATGTAATAACGAACAGCCACAACAACAATAGCATTATTAGTAATTTCTATCTGGGTTAGTTGCCAATACAACTAATATGGTGTTGCTATTAAGTTCAATGACTTTAAAAGCTACAAATTTTATGATTAATGGCTAAGAATCTAAACTTAACTGAGAAGCTCTAACATAAAGTTGCAAAGACACAATGGCTTCAGATCACTTACAGTAATTTAGGCTTGGACTTCATAGCCTGGGTTATAGATCCTTCTCTAGTCTCAAAACCTTGACTCACTGAAGGATTGAATAGGTGATCACGTGTGGGTACTAAGTTGAACACAATCACACCCAACAGAAAAAAAGGTATAGAAAAATAAATAATAGTATTGTATCAATGCAAATTAGCTGTCCAGCTTTCTATAGGCAACCAAGTACCCACAATTCAGCAATTCTTTTATTACTATATAATATGTTGAGCTCTTGGTGGCCTTGTAGTAGTTTAGAAAGGAATGAAATGCAGGGAAGTATAAAGAATGTAGCCTGGTTAGAAGGTGTTGATAATGGTATAACTGACATCAATGGAAGTGTTAATTGTGATCTATTGTATATTGATGAGAGTGGGGGAAGAGAAGATTTACAAAAATGGAAAGATGAAATGTGATGAAATAAATCATTTGGGTGTAGAAAGTGTTTTTCACCCTATTCATAAAGGTGCCTATGGACTCGCATGACAATAGCACAGAGAAAGCAGTAGCCCACAATGGGAGGTTTTATCTATAGCCTTGAACTAGCCACAATCAAGGACAAAACATAGCTAAATGCCAAGTCAGGCCTACTTACACCAGTATGATGGAGGGGTTGTTTCTTTGTCCTTGAATGTCCACTTCTTGTGTAATAACCAAGCGGCGATGGTAATGATGAGTATGACTATAATTATGATCACTGCCATCGCTATCACCAGACACCCTTCAATCCAATACAATTTAATCCAGTCAGTAATGGGGTCTGTGTCCATCCTCTCATCAGTACTGAAATTCCCACTGCCATTCAGTTCTTCATCATTGTACCTAAAAATAATATTAATACTGCAAGTATAGCTACCATTGTTTGTGAACTGAAGTTTCCAGGAAACTTACATTTCATCATAAGTGGTGGCACCTGTTTCGGCAGTTTTATTGGCTGATTCTGTACAAAAGATAAATAACATAATAGATCTCAATCTCATGAGATGATGGACAAAATCGTATAATGGAGCATTGGTAGTTTTATGTTGTTGTTTTTATAATAATGGTGATTTTTTAATATTATACTTCTTTCATTTTATTGGTAGTAGACACTATGATATACCTTTGCTCAAGCTATTAGCAGAAAAATCTATAATGCAGGAGTATATTGGAGATGGATACAAAAGTGACCAAAAAATAAAAAATGATGGCATTACCATCTATATATGTGACCGGATTTGTGAAAACCAGGCTAAACGCGGCATCTAAAGTTTTCTAATTTATTCTACCAGTAGGCTGCACGGGGCCTTGGGATGCCTTCCTCCTAATTTGGAAGCTGTAGCACAAGCCGTCTTCGCCCTACGCACTACAACACTTCAGTATTTTTGCTAAACTTATTATTGCTGATTTCGAAAAAAAACGCCAGGTAAAGGAGTTGTTAAGGTCAGGGGGCGTGCCTTGTGTCCGTATACTATTACTGCGTGTCTCCGGGACACTATGGAATAAACCGGTTATGATGACGAGAATTGCGTGAGTACGTGAATTATGTAGAATAGTAAGTGAATTAGTTAGCTACAGTTTTTTCCCCGCTGTTAGTGAAAAGCCCGCCAATAATTTCTTAGCAACTCTCCGTACACGAGTCCAACCAGCTAGTGTTTCTAGCCTCCTAGTGTGAGTTCTAGAGCAGGCCAGAGCTCAACTGCGTTATAAGCTAGAGCTAACTGGTGTCTATCCATTTCTGCCATAAAAAAATTTTCGAAAAAATCGACCCATAAGGCTTGACCAAGGGATACTGAAAAAAATTGTTTGCCGCGTTTAGGCCGATTTTCCCAAAACCGGTCACATATTAGAGTAACCTAATACAGCTGCAACCCAACAGCCTGCATGCAGGCAATAGTAGTACCTCTTTACCCTGCCCCAATGAGATAACTTGACCTTTACTGGCTAGTTCACTAATTATAGCAAAGTTTAAAAAACATAAAAGCACTTACCTAGACTTTGCACTTGTCCCAAGAGTAGAAGAAAACTTCCCAGGAGAAGAGCGACTCTAAACATCTTGACAATGCTCACAGAGAGTAGTGTAGAAAAAGGGAACAGTAAGTACAGAAATTTAAGCACGAGGAGTATCCCCACCGGACAACCGGCTCAAAACTATTCTGAAGCGAAGTGAAATGTTACGAGGGCTTTATTGGTACTGTGCTGCCTAAAATAGGGCATGTGACAGTGAGCACGTGTTTCCGCGCGCGCTTAGGACTACGAGAGGTAGTGTGGCGGCGGACGGAAGAGCAATTATTCAATTCAATGTTGTCAGTTTTAAGTCTGTGAATATATTATATATATATATATATATAGCTATATATAATACTTATAGCACGAGTCAGAGTACAATATGGGAAAATATTTTACGAGCACGCAAAATATTTTCACGAGCCAAAGGCGAGTGAAAATGTGGCGTGAGAGTAAAATATCATTCCCATATTGTACGACGAGTGTGATAAGTGATTTATTGCTTCTTTGAAATTTTTCTCAACCGGTTACAATACAATTTTCATTGATTTTACTCGCTAAGCGCGCGCTACAAGTAGCGTACAATATAAACCGTACAATATGGGAGAATACAGAACGCTCGCGTGATGCGGAAATATTCAAGTAAAAATATCAAAGCTGCAATAAATATATATATATGCACATGTACAATTGTATCATAACAACACTGAACTTCCATCAGGATCATCAAGCTTTTCTTCTTTACCCAAGAAGCCAACTGAGTAGCTTGCATATTGACATTTGTGAATACCAACCCAGTTCTAATTGTTGGTAATTAATATTGTGATATGCAGCATAATTTAATTTATTATTTAACAAATTAAATTGAATTCCTGAGCCAATCAACAAGGTGTAAAATTTGAAATCTGCATGCTTTGTGTGCCCTCCTCCTTCTCTTACCTTCCTCAACAAGCAACTATTGTTTTTCTAAAAATAAGTGTATTAAAGACTTAAAAATGAGTTTAGTCCCTTTTGCTGCAAAATTTTAGAGTCTAATTTATGCATAGTTACTTAATTTAACTGCCACTAGCTGTCCAAAATATGGAATACTCCAATACAGAACTTATCGAAGTTTGTAAACAAAATACATGTCTCTAATTGATATAAAAATGAGTGAAGATAAACAAAGGGAATATTTGGACACACTTACATACATACACTAATACATAATCTTAATAGTAATAATAGTTTTAGTATTGTTTCAGTTAAAAGTTCACAACTCATTATCTTGTGGTATGTCTTGAACCATTGAAGGCTTATAGTTGACATCAGTTCCAACCATCACATAGTGCTAAATAGAAAAGAACAAATGATATTCATAGTTTATTAACACATTTATAATCCACTCACTGGTAGCTAGCTAACATTGTAAGGTTAATCGGCTGAGCTTAATTAAGAATAAACTTTATGGGGCTTAAACTCTTCTTATGACCCAACTAAATCATATGTTTGTGCCCAAAGTACTAACTTAATACGGCAAATCAAACTAGTATATTCTTCAGTATAAAAATGAATTAGTATGAGTAATAGAACGGGTAACCATGCTATTCGGGATTAATAGCAGCATGAGTAACGATTGAAACAGCATGATGTGAAGTCGAGTGTTATTTCAATTGCTTTACAAGAGCTATTGATCCCTAATAGCACAGGTTATCCATGCTATCACTCGCTAAAAGTAGGCCAGCTTTTTAAATTCTCTTATGAAATTACAGACTTACCACGAGTAGAATGAACACTGGTTTAGTGGTATTGGAAGATGTGTTGACAGAAGCACTGACATTGAGCGGCACTGTCAGGTTGACAGACTGGGTAGTGATCACCATACTGGGGGGCTTGGCTCCTGATAGATCCAACACCATCGACATGTTAGGATACAGCTTATAGAGCTGACACACAAACACAAACAACAATCATATACACACAAACAACAAACACACACAAACACACACACAAACAACTAACGCACATGCAAACACACAAACACATTGCATAGCACAATCTAAAGCAGCAGAAATCCACAAGGTGGTTCAATTTTAGTGAGCATTTAAAAAAAATTATTATCATTATTATTTTCTGGAGCTTATAATGCACAAAGCTGGCTGATTTATATCCAATTCTAATGCATGCAACTGAGTGGTAAATATATGGAGTATTGACTTACTTGTGGCACCAGGTTCTGGAATGTTTATGTGTTCAATTTAACTGGAGAACTTGACGGAATCTGTAGAGAGAAAATAGCACATGTCAATTACATATCATCCACTAAAGGTGGAATGAACAATTATAGTAATGAAATCCGCGGAGAGCTAGCAACGGCACATAGATTCACAGCCAATTCCCAAGTGATCACACCAATCAACTATTAATATAAAAATTTCATACTTTTCCTGGTAATAGCTATCCATTTTCAAATTCCTTAACCCTTTCGTTCCCAATCCCGCTTAAAAGCGGGTGAAGACCGGTTGGCTTCTCCGAATTTTTAAAAATAGTTACTTTATAGCTAGAACCTTCAGATTGCATACACAGGTGCCCAATGCGTTGGAGAAGCATCTAAAATAGCTTTCAGCCAGGGCTACTTCGACAGTACCTCACAGCAGTTGCGTTTATTTCTTCCTCGGCAAAAAAAAAAAACATCGGTTCTCCGTCGAATTTTAAAAAAAGTTACCTTCTTCACAGCAGCTTCATTTATGGATCCAGTCATCTCCAGAGCTTTGTAGAAGCAGCGAAAAATTGCTTGAGCCCAGTAGCCTTCCATAACACATTGAAACAACCGCTTCTTTGCCGACCAAGACTTTGCGGTTTGACTTACTGTCTTCTTTTTTTTTTTATAAAATCGCCAGTTCAACTGGGGGCCTCCCCATTACGTACAGGCTTAGGTAATGCTTATTACATCACAGGAAAAAAGTGAGCGTGTCGTGTGATCCAGGTAACTATGCAAAAAAAAAATTTTTTTCGAAGTCAATTTGGAAAGATGGCGTCTACCAGTTACAGTGCTGTGGAAGTTTTATACTTGCTTGATACTGACTCTAGCGACTCAGGATCAAGCGGAGAAGAGGGAGACGACATCTAGGGCTATAGGAGGCCCTGTATCAGGGTTGGGGACCAGACCCCGTCAACTCTGACACTGACAATGGAAGTCAAGAAGATGATCGATGTAAGCTTGTCTTTCTCTTGTCTTTCTCTTGAAAACTAGCAAGCTTCTGTTGTGGAAAGGACTTATTTATAGCTATATTGAGATGGAGAAAGCGGTTTAGCTATAATATATATATATTTCATTGAGTTTTGAGATTTGAAAGTGGGTTGTGGTTTGTTGAACAATTTCAAATTTTCAAAAAAATTTAATTTTTTTTACCAGAATGTACTACTAGGACCAGATGTGTATGCAGTCACCGACCCGATTGTGAAGAGGGATTGTGAAGAGGGATTGTGGAGAGGACGCAGATAAGGCAACAGGAGCAGAGTCTTCCATTGACGAAGGAGAAGATGCTGGACCTGGCGAAGTACACTCGGAGCCCCACCCCCCCTCCCTCCCAAACAAAAATCCTGTATGAAACCGCATACAATAAATACATCATAAAGTTGCAATTATATAGGATCATGAATAATTTGTTGTTTGTATTACAAATATCTTTGTTGTTGGTGTTTTTGTGTATATGAAATTGTTTTGTAGTGGAGCTCGACGTCCAATGGCGTATGTTCCTTGTGGACACTCATAGATGTCCCCTACATGATCACAATCAGCACCACACACAACAAACAACATATTTTATTGTTGAACTAATATAATATTGGTATAAAGTACATCAAACAATATTATTTCTATTTTTTTATTATTATTATTGATGGGAAAAGTGGAATTTTGTGGGGAAAAAAAAGTATTTGTAGAGGGCCTAAATATTATTCAATTTTCTCAATCAAAAAATGAGGGGAATCCCAAACTCTTGGTCTATTTAGTGATATATGGTTGCTATGGGGTTTTCCCAGCCAGCATCGAGTTAAAAAAATAAAACGGTAATGCAATATTCCGCGGTAGAAGATTAGATTTTTCCGCGCGCGTCCAAACAATTTGGGAACGAGAGGGTTAATGTGATTTACTTTAAAGTCAGCGAGTTAAATATATTATATATAATTGTATATACAGTGTATATAAATATAAATACTTATTGCACATATACATACTAAATACTTATTGCACAAGCCAGCACATAGTATGACAAAACATTTCACGAACATGAGTCAGCTAGTGAAATACAAGCATGAGAGTGAAGTGTCATCCTCATACTATGACGAGTATAAATAATAATATATCTATACATTGGTTATCGGCATATATTCAGAGGTAACTTCGCAATACTTCTAAAAAATTTGTCATCCAAAACTATGCACAGGCTTGCTGGAGCATTCAATGGGGACATATTAAATGCTCACGTGATACGAAAATACTCTAAGAAAATGTCCAATATACAATAAATATATTTATAGTTCTTATGGATATTTTCCTTGAGTATTTCAGCATCACATGAGTGTTCAATATTGTCTCATTAACCCTCAGCACGCATGCGTGAGAGGGTTATAGTAGTCTGTCATACAGCAGTTATGTGATCATTTATAGTTCGCATATTTTCTCTTTTGCGTGCGTCCTCAGTAGTTAGAAGTTGAAGTAATCTGAAGAAATCTTAGTTGTGTACTAATGCGCTCGCTGAGAGTTCACACCCTTGATGCTCTAGTATTGAATATTGAACACTCCAACAAGCCCGCGTGTAATTCTGGAAAACTGAATTTTAGAAGTATGTGAAGTTACCTGTGAATATTTACAGTTGTGGAAAAATTTCCAATGCATTATAAATGATATATTACACTTGTTGTACAATATGAGGATGATATTTCACACCCACGCTTCCATTTTCACGAGCCAAAGGCAAGTGAATATATGTGTTCTCTTGAAATATCTCTATACGCTGACTCATGTAGTATGTACTATACATATGTATAATGTATCTAGGTGTAGGATGTGCGGAGGTGTGGGGGTGTGGGTAAATATTATCTTCAAAATAAATTAAGTAACCCCTGTCATTCAGGCATAAATTTAAAGTAATGTCCATCAAAAAGACGTTCAAAATATTGAGATGGGGGGGGGGGGGGGAGAGAAAAGGTTACGTGTCCCCTTTCTACATTTATGACATGTGTAGCTCTGGTACACTTCACCAGCAGTGTTGGCCACATAGTCAGTGAACCAGACGTACAGCATCTTGTCTGTGGCACTGGGGTCCGGGAGAGCCGCAGGAGACAGACTGCTCTCCACTGGTTTGCTGACAGACATGAACTCACCATGCCATTACACATGAAGTCAATGTCTAACGAAGCAAGAACACCTCTGAGGTGAAGACTTCTTAAATAGTCATGTTTATTAGCAGGGAGTGTACACACAGGTGACCATACTATTGAAAAACACTCTCAGTTTTAGGTTATCTTATTCGAATACAATACAAGCAAGTAACTATGAAAACAAAACAAACATGTTTTGTGCCTGAAGATAAATGACCAGTGGTATAAAGATATCTATGACAGCAGTCAAAACAGATTATATCCTTAAAGCTAAATGACTAGTGGTCAAAGTCAGAAGTGTTACTTTCAACACTCCTCCTCACTTCTGAAAAATGTACTTTGGACTTGGTTTAACTCCAATCAGTGAACAAAGCTTCGAAAATTGAGTGCTAGCAAGAGGTTTGGTTAGCATGTCTGCCAACATATTTTCGGTGGAGCAGTATTGTACAGTTCTAGATCCATCATTAACTTGCTCTCTAATATAATGATACTTAATGGCTATATGTTTTGTTCGTCCATGAAACTGAGGATTTTTTGTCATGGCTATTGCAGATTGATTATCCTCATATATAATGACTGTTTTTGTACATTCAATACCCATTTCACTTGAAAGCTGTCTCATCCAAACTGCTTCTTGAGCTGAGGAAGCCAGAGCCATATATTCAGCTTCTGCAGTAGAAAGAGCTACTGATGACTGCTTCTTACTTTTCCAGCTTACTGGACCACCACTGATCACAAACAAATATCCTGAAGTAGACTTGCGGTCATCGAGATCTCTTCCCCAGTCAGCATCTGAATATGTGAACGCATCAAGTAAAATTCAGGCGTTCACCGCATTATTCAAATGTTGAGAAAAAGCAATTTTAGTTTAGTGTTAATGAATTCTTTATTACTGACTCAGTAGTTGCTAGGATATTACTCTAGTTGTCTTGGCAACCTTCTATGACATCACTACTAGTGTGCTCTTACTAGAAATCTTGGTGAGTAGGCACTATAGTGAGTTTAGCTTAGTTTTTGTCAGTGTTCTCTTACTAGAAATCTTTGTGAGTAGGCACTATGAGTTTAGTTTAGTTTTTGTCAGTGTTCTCTTACTAGAAATCTTTGTGAGTAGGCACTATAGTGAGTTTAGCTTAGTTAGCTCAGTTTTTGTCAGTGGATGTAGGATGCCTAAGGTCACTAGGAAGCAGCAAAGAGCGAAACAGAGTAGGAACTTCCTGGATGGGATTGCTAGGCATCCTCATACTCATTCTCGAACACTGAGACGCTCTCTGGAGGAGGCTGGCACAAGTTCCTCTGTGTCTGACTCTGAAGCTGGACTTGGTGTCTGTCCACAGTGTTCTCCTGTGCTATCTCGATATGCTACAACTTTCAAGGAGATGGTTCATTCTGGAACAGAGTTAAAGAAAAGGAAGAAGATTCCCAAAGCGTCCTGAATCTGAGTTTACCCACTATCGTGATGTTACTAGGCAAAATGAATGGCTACGGGCTAATGTCTTTGACAGTCTAGGGAACTACCTGTACTGTCACAACTGTATCAGGTCTAGCTTTGGAATTTCGAAGGACAGGCTTGCCCGTCAACGTAAAATCAAACGTCAAGAGTCAAAGCAGCCAGTAGTTCAAATGACAAAGCAAAATGTCGAAGATCAGTATCTGGGTGAGTTTGTGATAATGCCTTCCGAAAGTCTGGTATCATTTAAGACGTGGTGGAGAACAGTAGAGCCAGATGATTCAGTTGCGGTCCGTTATCCACACAGCAAGCATGGTAATGCATTACAGGTATCACACTCTGCTAAAACAGGGACGATGGAGAAGTTTTTGGAATTTGTTGACACAAATACTCAGCCGAACGGCCGATCGGCAGATTCATCCGGACCAACCCACTATTTTTTGCCCAAGTTCGCTACAATTCAAACCCCTAAACCTACTGTGGCTCACTATGAGGAACGCTTAGCAAGATCCGTTGTGGGAGAATTTAACAGAGTTCAGCAGGAAACTGGTGGGGGTGTTTGTTCTAATGGTTCGTCCCATAACTGGCTTAAAGCACACAGACCTAAAGTTGGAATCTGTCCGCATCAGGAGGACTATTGTGATACGTGCAGTCGCAAAAAAACTGAGATTCATGCTAAGCAAACCACTATAAATCGTTTGTTGCAATCATCTAATGCTGATCCTGACGAAGTGAAAAAGTTAGAAGAAGAGATGAAAGACACTAAACAAGTCCTTGAGAATCATCGAAAAGAAGCCCAAGAAAGCCACAAGTACTACATTGAGGTAACAAAGAGTAGCAGGAATGAATGGAAGGAGATAACAGAGCTAGAGAGGAAGTCAGTGCTGAGTGAAGAAGAAAAGACACGGTTAGCCTTTCTAAAGAACGGTTTCAAACTTGTTGTTTCAGCTGATTATCAGATGTGCAAGCTTGTACCTTATTGGGGTTTGTCAGCACAACCTGGAAGCACGTACTACCTGCAGAAACTTAACCATGATGTGTTTGGTATTGTGAACCATGCTGAGGAAACATCAACGGTGTATCTTTTTGATGAGAGAGTAGGGCCGAAGAATACGGATCACACTGTTTCTTACCTCAATGACTATTTTGAGAAGCTGCCACAATGGATGAATCGCGTGCACTTGTTTTTGGATAACACCTCCAGTACAAATAAGAATTGTTACTTGATGGCTTGGGCATACGAAATGGTTCAGCAAGAGAAGCTGTCCTTTCTTAGAGTTTCTTTCTTATTAGCAGGGCATACCAAGTTTTCCCCCGACCTTTTGTTCTCCAAAATATCACAGACCTACAATAGGAGTGATGTTTTTAATACTGAAGAACTGAAAAATGTTGTTGCCACCTATGCCGATGTCATTGTTGATGACGGCCACTTAGTTTGTGACTGGAGAAGTGCAATGGACAAATATACCAAGTTACCAGGTATCCGTGCACTACATGACTTCATATTCACCAAACATCCCATTACAAAAGAAGTTGTCGCCAAAGTCAGAAAGAACTGTGCTACTGGATCTTTTGATAATGCAACCATTCGTGTCAACAGTGGTCGTGATGTTCATGAGAATGTGATTCCTGATCAGCGTATAAAAAATTATGTTGCCCTTGGGAAGACAAGATCGTTGAGCCAATCCAAGGTCAAGCACTTGGAACAAATGTCAAAAGACTTTATACCATCTAATCGGCACTTACCATTCATTAACATTGCATAAAATTTCACTGCTTTCATTTTCAATAATTTTTACTGATACTGATTATTACTTGCAGTCACTTCATGCATGATGATTATGACCAGTTAAAAATGTTGTATGTAACACGGTTCGAATTTTACTTGAATCCATTAAAACTACACATTCAAACAGCATCAAATTTTGCATCAGTGTAGCCAATACATTAATGCATAGATCTGTAAGAAAAAAAACATAATGGTATGGTGTTGCAAATTCCCGATTTTTACTTGATGCGTTCACATATGCCACACATTCTCCAGATGATTGCTTTGTGTAGGTGATTCCATGCTGAATGGTTCCCTAGAGATACTGCAAAATATGCTTCACTCCTGTCCAGTGATGCTTTGATGGATCAACACAAATCTTTGCCATTTTGTTCACAGAATAGGTAATGTCAGGTCTTGTAGTGACAGAGAGATATGACAGACTTCCAATTGCAGACTGATACAAGTGCTGATCAAATTGTTCATCTAAATCAGTGGATTTCATAAATGTTTCACTTGGATCCATTGGTATCTTTGCAGGATTAGAATTTTCCATGCCATATTTTTTCAATAGATTCTCAGTATAAATAGACTGACCAATCCATATTTCACCTTTCTCATCATTATGAAGAATGTTCATACCAAGAAAATGATGCAGCTTGCCCAAATCTTTGATGTCAAATGAAGCTGAAAGTGCAGTCTTGACTTCTCCAATTTCCCTGTCGGTCTTTCCAGCCAGCACAATGTCGTCCACATACACACCAATGATGAAAATATCTCCTCCTGAATCCTTTTTGTACACACATGGATCACTAGTTGATTGAACAAAACCCATATCATCAAGTTTTCTGTGTAATGCGGTGTTCCAACATCGAGGAGATTGCTTTAATCCATAAATACTCTTGTTCAGCCTGCAGACTAGCTTTTCTTGTCCTTCCAAAATAAATCCTTGAGGCTGTTTCATGTACACCTCCTCCTCAAGTTCACCATTCAAAAATGCTGTTGTAACATCAATTTGGTGCAATTTTAGATCCTTCTGTATTGCTGAGGCTAAGATAGTTCTCGAAAAGACTCCATTCTTACTACAGGACAAAATGTTTCATCATAGTCTACTCCAAATTTTTGAGTATATCCTTGTGCAACCAAACAGGCTTTATACCTTTCAATAGATACATCAGCTTTGATCTTGATTTTATATATCCATTTGTTTCCCACAGTTTTTCGATCTCTAGGTAATTCTACTAAGTCCCATGTATGATTGTCTCTCAGTGACTTCATTTCTTGCTCCATGGCCTCTTTCCAATTGTCACAATTTGACCTACTAATAGCCTCTTCATAAAATGATGGTTCCTCAGAACTTTTGTTTGCAATAGTCACATTTCCTGCTGCATACCTGTCCGGTTGCCTTCTTATCCTTTGTGATCGTCTTACAACTGGTTCTTGAACCTCTTGTTGAACCTCTGGTAGCATTTCAGATTCTTCATCATTGTCTTCTGAGTCTTCGTCATTTTGAAGAACAATCTTTTCAGCTTTTGAATGTTGCTTCTCAAGTGGTTCCAATGAACTGTTTTTCCTGGTTTCGTGAAAATATACATCTCGACTAAAAATGACCTTATTTCGTTCAGAATCATATAGTCGATATCCTTTGGTTTCTTCACCATAACCAAGAAACATGAATTTCTTTGCTTTTGGATCAAGTTTCCTTCGTTTATCTTTGGACACATGAACATAAGCATCACAACCAAAAACTCGCAAGTGACCAACATCAGGCTTTTTTCCTTTCCAAGCTTCAAATGGTGTCTGCCCATCCAAAAAACTTGTTGGACTTCTATTCTTCAAGTATACAGATGTAGCAAGAGCTTCAGCCCAAAATGCATGTGGTACCTTTTGATCTATCAACATCGGCCTAACCTTTTCTAATAAGGTTCTGTTCAATCTCTCGGCAACTCCATTTTGCTGTGGTGTTCTTGGTATAGTAAGCTCATGTCGTATTCCTTCAGAACAAAGGTATCTCCCAAACTGTGCAGATATAAACTCCCCACCATTATCTGTACGTAGAGTTTTTAGAACGCAGCCACTTGACTTTTCTGCCATTGTTTTCCATAATTTGAATTTCTCAAAAACATCACTTTTTTTCTTCAGCGGATAAACCCACACATAGCGAGTTTTGTCATCAACAAATGTTAAGAAATATTCAGCACCACCCATTGATTTCTCACCTATTTTCCCACACACATCGCTATGTACAAGATCCAGAGGATTCTTGGAGTGACTGCTAGAAGACTTTGGAAATGGACTTTTGTGATGCTTTCCACCAATGCATGGCTCACAGAGGTCGGTATCAGTTGTAACAGTGCAGTCCAAACCATCAACCATTTTTTCATTTGCTAGTTTCTGTAAGTTTTGAATCCCTAAATGGCCAAATCATCGATGCCAAATATCCTGAGTATAGTTTTGTGTTGAAATGTTAATGCAATCTTTTCTGCAATCATAGCAATCCATGTAGTATATATTTCCAATTAGTGTACCTAATTGCAGTAAGTTTTCCTTCCACACTTTTGATTTGGACATGTTTGCCATCAAATTCTACTATTTTTCCAGCCTTGACAGCTTTTGATACACTTACCAAATTGTATGATAAATTTGGCACAAACAGAACATCATGTAAGTTGCATTTTCTGCTTTCACTACCTGGTAATTTCATCATCAATGACACAGTTCCTTGTTGTTGAGATTTCACTACATGACCATCTCCCAAAACTATTTCCAGCGGTTTTTTGAGAGTTTCCATCTTCATAAATAATTGTTCATCATTGCACATGTGACTCGATGCACCAGAATCAATGATCCAACTACCTGTCGTTCGAACAGACAATGCTTGACTTTTCAGTAGAACGTCCTCTTCTTCACCACTTGTCATTCGAGCAGACAATGCTTGACTTGTCAGTAGCACGTCCTCTACTTCACCACTGGTATTCTTTCTCAATACCTGGTTTGCCTTTTCTCGAGGCCCACTATCAGATGCCTTTTCCCTTCGCTCGTCTGCAAATCATATGCGACAATCACGTTTTAAATGTCCAGGCTTGCCACAATAGTGACACTTAAACACTCGTTTTGCTCGATAAGCTGCAAAAACTTTACCGGAATCACCACCGTCTCCTTCTCTTTCATTTTTCGCTCCTCATGTAATAGTCTTTCGATTACTGTTTCCATAATGGGCACATTTGAACTTGATTCAAGAGCCGTCACTATCATGTCATATGCTTCTGGAAGACTTGCAAGCAAATGAACAACACGATCCTCTTCAGTTATGGGATCTCCAATTACCGAAAGAGTTTCAAATACCTCCGTCATGACCTTTACATGTTGTTGTACTGATTCTCCCTCCTTCAAACGAAGAGAAAACAACTTGCGACGTAGCTCCAGTTTGTTAGCCCACGTTTTCTTTTGGTATTGATTTTCCTTCCAAACCACAACAGGATCTTCTGGATCACCAAGTAAATATAATAATGAAGGCTGTATGGACAAAACGATTTGTGCTAAAGCTTTATCCCTTCTAGTCATGAATTTTGCCTGATCTGCACGTTCATTTTCAGGAGCATTCTCCTTTCCATTCACTATGTTCCAAAGACCATCTTTCATTAGAGCCATTCGAACTTGTATTTTCCAAGTGGGATAATTCGAATCATTCAATGGTATGATTCCTGAAGACTTTATATCAGCCATAATTGTCTTTATAGCTACCTACAATCCCACTAAAAACTGTTGTATTTCTAATGATGACCTGGGCCCATAACCTATTGAAAAACACTCTCAGTTTTAGGTTTTCTTATTAGAATACAATACAAGCAAGTAACTATGAAAACCAAACAAACATGTTCTGTGCCTGAAGATAAATGACCAGTGGTATAAAGATATCTATGACAACAGTCAAAACAGGTTATATCCTTAAAGCTAAATGACTAGTGGTCAAAGTCAGAAGTGTTACTTTCAACACATACCAACCCCCCTTTCAAATTAATAGTATTTGTCTGGGACTCCTTCCCAGACAGCTCTTCATGAACTTAGAACATTTCCATTCGATTCCTTCCCTCTCCGCTCCCTCTAATCCATTGTATTGTATTGCGCATTTCCATTTAATTTGTAACGTCCCTTTCCATTCCCTCTTAATTATATTCATAATCATACTTCAACCCATTCCACCTCGCAGTTTGTTGGTGTGTATTTATGTGTGCCTAATTTAATTATACTTGTTGCTCACCTCTGACTGCTTCGGGACCTTTAACATCTGTCTGTGCAAGACTGCAAGCCACCCACGGCCAGCGGTTGTGCACGGATTTTAGATAGCGCCTGTTAAGTGGGCAGACCTAACTAGCTAGTTCTTAGTTAGCTAAGCTCAAATTACCCGCAGTGTGTGGTGATACTTTGACCCACACAGTATTCATAGATTATCAAAACTTCACTTTACCTGAAGTTGTGTCTTAGTTAGCTATGGCCATGGTTAGAGTAACCACTAACAAGTTATCTAATTATTAATTAAGAGATCAATAATAGCTGCAGATATCACTAGCTTTGGAATACTTTTTTTTGCTACAAATGAAATGTATTTATCACTTGGTAAGTTATCAATACAGTGTAAAATGTGGTACTGTGTAGAGATTAAGTGAAAATTGACATTGACACCATCTGTAAACTATTCTCAGAGAAATATCCACATAGAATCGAGTGTTCTAGCTTATGGTTTCAATAATCTTTGGCACCTACCATGCATTCTGCATTTTACCATTAAAGTGGGCACGTCCTGGGGTGTGGTAAAACAACAACAACCTTCCTTCAAAAATCCTGGGTATGCCCTTGATTAGTGAGTGCATGTGTGTGTGAGTGTGTATTTAGGGGGGGGGGGGGGGGGGGGGGGGGGAGACAAGCGAAGATTTGTCTGAAAGGGAGAGATGGAAAATTCCATCAAAGGCCAGCAGGAATAGAAGGAGGCCAAGGATGGAACCCTGAGGGACTCCTGAGGTGACTGCAGTAGGTGTTGAGGAGAATCCTTGCACTACGACAAATTGCTGACGCCCGGAGAGGTAGTTGGTGAACCATGTTAGCAGAGGGCCGGACACACCAACAGACGTGAGGGTAGAGAGTACTCTGTCGTGCTGGATGGTGTCGAACGCCTTGGCTAGATCTAAAAAGACCACTACGTTGCTGCCCCCTTCCTCCATGGTGATGTGTGGAGATTTTCCAGTCGGCTGGAACTATGCCAGAGGAGAGAGACGAGTTGAACAGAGCAGCAAGGTGGTCCGAGATGGAGGAGCAGCAGAGTTTTAGCATCCTCGCTGAGATGCCGTCTGGACCAGAGGAGGTGTCTGACTTCAGCCTGGTGATGGCGTGAAGGACATCCAATCCATCAACCTCGAGCTCAGAAAGCCGAGTGAAACCTCAACTGGAGGACAGCTGCTGGGAGGGTTGAAGCAGGAGGCGAAGAAATTGTTGAATAGTTCAGCCTTCCCCGCGGAGGAGGAAGAGGAGGAAACACCAAGAAACATGTTGTTTGGTAGGAGAGCGTGTACCCTTGTGATGGAGTGGTAGGCTTTCCAGAAGTCCCGGGGTGTGGTTACTTTGCTCGCCATGGTGAAGATAAACATTTCTTTGCTGCGCCTAACTGCCTGAACACCCACCATGCCGAGTTTGTGTTCTGCTTCCTGGCCTGACGCCTGGCAGAATCCCGCTTTTGGAGACAGCGCCTAACATCCTTGGTAAGCCACGGAGGAGAGAAGCTCCTACAGGTGACTTCTTTCTGCAGGATGAAGTGCTTAATAGTGTTGAAGAAGGCATCCTTGAATAGTTGCCACGAAGAGGTCACATCACCACTGGAAAAGATGGTGGAGGGAGGAAGAGAGTCTTCCAAAGCCTCGTTGAGAGTGTCGACATCAGCTAGTTTATAGAGCCAGACTTTCCTCCTGAGCTTGTGGTGACAACCTCTGCTTGTGGACAGGGACACATGAATGGAAAGGTTGTCCAAGGAGCCAAGAGGACCATCTAGACCAAGTAAGGTCACTAGACTTGGGTGCGAGGATAGGACTAGGTCTATATGGTAGAGCTTGAATGCTTGGTGACACGTGTTGGTTCATCCATCAGTTGATGAAGACCCAAACCATTGATCACGGACAGGAAGTTTCCTGTAGCGGCGATTGAGGGTCATTCATGTCAATATTGAAGTCACCAAGAACCATGATGTTGCGGTATTTAGACAGGTGGCATGATCCGAGGGCTACTTCCAAGCTAGAAAGGTCGCAGTCAGTGCCGGGGGGCCTGTAGATTTCAGTGCCATAGTCACAACTCTCTGCAACTGCTTGAATTGAAGGGGGAAAAAACAACAAAACAATACACATTATTTAAACGTTTTCTTTGTGATATTCTTTAGCTAAGTAGTGGTTGTAACACACAATGCTTTGACACAACTGGACATGCACCTACACAGACTTACCTTCGCGGTAGTCTAGTGGACAATGTATTTTCAAGTAAATACTGTTACGCTCGAGTTAAAACCATGACAAAGAGCGGATTGACTTACCACTGCCACTAACTCGAATAGAAATGGAAGTCCCTTAAGTTTTCACATTTTAACTGCACCCGCAAAAGAGTTCAAAACGGTAAACAATTCAATTTCTAGGGTGATACGGGTACTGATCGATAAACCAGAGGATTCTGTTTAGTGCAATTTGGGACGGGGTCGACCACATAACTAACACAATAACGTGAGGGTCAAAGTACAAAATTACATACGTATGTCCAAACATATACATAAACTAGTGGTGTGCTTGAGCACAAATGGCGAGCGAGCCTGATAGTTAGGTAACATAAAATGTTACTATGTTTTAGCTTACTTCATGCAATCACTATAATAGCAGTTATGACATTTGATTTTCAGCAAACAAATACAAAACCACTCTCTTGCCTTATTAATGGTAACTTTTGTAGTATCAAACATCAACCATTGTGATAATCTCAATCACCAGTAACTCTTGAACAAGCTCTCAGCTACAATAAAAAATAAACCAGTGCTATTATTTGTCATTTTTAGCCAACAAATATGGAATTACTACTTACATCATTCTTGAGTATTGATAACTTCTGTAGTATCAAATTGAAGTTACTTTGACCATCTGAATTACCTTGAATTCTTGACAACAAGCTCTCACCTACAAAAACAAAAGACAATCAATTTTAGCACACAAATACAAAATTACTTTCTTACCTCATTTTCTTGAGCAGTGGTAACTTTTGTAGTACCAAATTTGAGCCAATCTGACTATTTGAATTTACCAGTCACTGTTGACTAGCTCTTAGCTACAAAAAAGAAAGGCCAGAGTTAATTTTGCATATTTAGCTAACAAATATGGAATTGCGTACTTATCTCAGCTTCCCTCGAGAAGTAGTAGCTTCCATAGCATTAATACTACGGCATTCTGACTACCAACGGCTCTTGACAACCAACAACCAGCACTCCGTATCCCCCCATAAAACGGCGAAGTTTTGAAATTAAGTCTGGAAAAGGGTCTTCAATGCCATAGTAACCTGTCGAATCAACTTTTTGTGTCTTGAAAACAAGCGTTTTAGCAGGAATTTTCTCATACTTTGGAGCTTAAGTATAAAGTAAGGTTTGCTTAATGCTGTAGTTTCAGAATAAACTGGAATCAAGCCTAAATAGCCGTGTTTTCAGGAGAAAAACGTTTCCCGCGCGCGCGTTTAAAGAGCATACGTACCATCCATACATACATACATATATATATATATATAACATATACCCGATTTTGCATTATCCACCCCTAATACTGTCTCGCTCGCTTCGCTCGCTCGCCAACTAGTGATGTACTTGAGCACAAATGGCGAGCAAGCCTCAAGTTAGGTACATAAAACTGCAGTATTGCTACTACATACATAATTTATATTAAGCTTAGTTCAATTAACATTAATTTGAGCATAGAAATACAAAATTACTCTCTTATATGAGTAATGGTAACCTCTGTATTAAGCCATTCTGACTACCTCAATTACCATTAACTCTTGAACAAGCTCTCAGCTACAAAAAAAAATAGGTCAGTGTTATTTTTGTTATTCAGACAACAAATATGTAGTTACTACTTACCTAAATTTCCTGAGTATTGGTACTTTCTGTAGTATCAAATTGAAGCCATATTCTGACTATCTGAATTACTTGTAATTCTTGACAACAAGTTCAAAGCTACAAAAACAAAAGACATAAATTTTAGCAATCAAATGCAAAATTACCTTCTTACCCACATATTCTTGAGTAGTGGTAACTTCTGTAGTATCAAATTGAAGCCATTCTGACTATCTGAATTTACCAGTCACTCTTGACAACAAGTTCTCAGATACTAAAAAAAAAGAGTGGCCAGTTATTTTTTTAATTTTAGATTATGGAATTACGTATTTACCTCAGCTTCCCCGCGTATTGGTAGCCTCCTTAGCAGGCATTCTGACTACTGGTGGGTCTTGACAACCAACAATTGGCACTTCGTAGCCTCCCAAATCGGCGAAGTTTTGAAGATTAAGTCTGGTAAATGTTCTTCAATTCCTTAGTAACCGGTCGCAGCAACTGTTTGTGACCTGTTTCAAGTAAGACTTGCTTAAAGCTGTAGTATCAGAAGAAAGGGGGGTCAAGCCTCAAAAGTCGTGTTTTTAGGAGAAAAAACCGGCACCCGCGCGCGCATTTAAAGGGCATACGTACCATCCATCCATACATACATACATACTAGTAGTGTGCTTGAGCACAAATAGCGAGCGAGCCTGATAGTTAGGTAACACTAGTGGTGTGCTTGAGCACAAATGGCGAGCGAGCGTGATGTTAGGTAACATAAAACTAACTATTGTTGCTATGTTTTAGTTTAGTTCATGCAAACACTATAATAGCAGTTATGACATTTTATTTCAGCAAACAAATACAAAATCACTCTCTTTACCTGATTAATGGTAACTTTTGTAGTATCAAACATCAACCATTCTGATAATCTCAATCACCAGTAACTCTTGAACAAGCTCTCAGCGACGATAAAAAAATAAACCAGTGTAATTTTAGCCAACAAATATGGAATTACTACTTACATCATTCTTGAGTATTGATAACTTCTGTAGTATCAAATTGAAGTTACTTTGACCATCTGAATTACCTTGAATTTTTGACAAGCTCTCACCTACAAAAACAAAAACAATCAATTTTAGCACACAAATACAAAATTATTTTCTTACCTCATTTTCTTGAGCAGTGGTAACTTTTGTAGTACCAAATTTGAGCCAATCTGACTATTTGAATTTACCAGTCACTGTTGACAAGCTCTTAGCTACAAAAAATAAAGGCCAGAGTTAATTTTGCATATTTAGCTAACAAATATGGAATTAGTACTTACCTCAGCTTCCCTCGAGAAGTAGTAGCTTCCTTAGCATTAATACTACGGCATTCTGACTACCAACAGCTCTTGACAATCAACAACCGGCACTCCGTATCCCCCATAAAACGGCGAAGTTTTGAAATTGAGTCTGGAAAAGGGTCTTCAATCCCATAGTAACGGTCGAATCAACTTTTTGTTTCTTGAAAAGCAAGCATTTTCGCAGGAATTTTCTCACACTTTGGAGCTTAAGTATAAAGTAAGGCTTGCTTAATCCTGTAGTTTCAGAATAAACTGGGGTTAAGCCTAAAAAGCCGTGTTTTTTTGGAGAAAAACGTTCCCCGCGCGCGCGTTTAAGGGGCATACGTACCATCCCACATACATATATACATATAACATATACCCGATTTTGCATTATCCACCCCTAATCTGTCTCGCTCGCTACGCTCGCTCGCCAATAAAATTAAGTATTGTTACTATGTTTTAGCTTAGTTCATGCAAACACTATAATAGCAGCTATGACCTTTTGCAAACAAATACAAAATCACTCTCTTACCTGATTAATGGTAACTTTTGTAGTATCAAACATCTGCCATTCTGATCACCTCAATACTCTTGAACAAGCTCTCAGCTACGATTAAAAAAATAAACCAGTGTTATTATTTGTAGTTTTAGCCAACAATTATGGAATTACTACTTACCTCAATTTCGTGAGTATTGATAACTTCTGTAGTATCAAATTTAAATTACTTTGACTATCTAAATTACCTTGAATTCTTGACAACAAGCTCTCAGCTACAAAAAAAAAAGACAATCAATTTTAGCACACAAATACAAAATTAATTTATTACCTCATTTTCTTGAGCAGTGGTAACTTTTGTAGTACCAAATTTGAGCCATTCTGACTATTTGAATTTACCAGTCACTCTGTTGACAACAAGCTTTTAGCTACAAAAAAAGAAAGGCCAGAGTCATTTTGCATATTTAGCTAACAAATATCGAATTACGTACTTACCTCAGCTTTCCTCGAGTAGTAGTAGCTTCCTTAGCATTAATACTACGGCATTCTGACTACCAATGGCTCTTGACAACCAATAATCAGCACTCCGCATAACCCCCTAAAACGGCGAAGTTATGAAATTAAGTCTGGAAAAAGGGTCTTCAATGCCATAGTAACCGGTTGATTCAACTTTATGTTTCTTGAAAAGCAAGCGTTTCCCCCCAAATTTTCTCACACTTTGGAGCTCAAGTATAAAGTAAGGCTTGCTTAATGCTGTAGTTTCAGAATAAACTGGGGTCAAGCCTAAAAAGCCGTGTTTTTAGGAGAAAAAAGTTATATACATATAACATATACCCGATTTTGCATTATTGGCGAGCGAGCGTAGCGAGCGAGACACTTACAGGGGTAACACAATCGAAAATCGGGGATGTTTATTTATTTATTTGTATATATGTATGGACGTATGTATGTCATTTTGTACTTTGACCCTCGCGTTTTTGTGTTAGTTATGTGGGCGACCCCGTCCCAAATTGCACTAAACAGAGTCCTCTGGTGATCGATCAGTACCCGTATCACCCTAGAAATTGAATTGTTTACCGTTTTGAATTCTTTTGCGGGTGCAGTTAAAACTTGAAAACTTAAGGGACTTCCATTTCTATTCGAGTTAGTGGCGGTGGTAAGTCAATCCGCTCTTTGTCATGGTTATAAGCCGTGCGCAACAGTATTTACTTGAAAATACATTGTCCACTAGACTACTGGAAGGTAAGTCTGTGTAGGTGCATGTCCAGTTGTGTCAAAGCATTGTGTGTTACAACCACTACTTAGCTAAAGAATATCACAAAGAAAACTTTTAAATAACTTGTATTGTTCTGTTGTTGTTGTTTTTTCCTTCAATTCAAGCAGTTGCAGAGAGTTGTTACTATGGCACTGAAATACCTTTACCCTGTATGCTAAATTAAAAAAATGGACCTTATTTTCAGTAGCTTCAGTGTTAGAAGTCAATAAAAATAGTATAGTCTTTAGGCTCGCTCGCCATTTGTGCTCAAGCACACCACTAGTCCACCCCTAATACTGTCTTGCTCGCTACGCTGGGTCGCCAATAATACCCGATTTTTTGCATTATCCACCCCTAATACTGTCTCGCTCGCCAATAACGCGTGAACCGGGTGTAGACTTATTGGCGAGCGAGCGTAGCGAGCGAGACACTTACAGGGGTAAAAATGAAAAAATCGGGGATGTTTATTTGTATGGACGTACGTAAGGCATTTTTGTACTTTGACCCTCGCGTTTTTTGGTTAGTTCGGTTGTCGACCCCGTACCAAATTGCACTAAACAGAATCCTCTGGTTTATCGATCAGTACCCGTATCACCCTAGAAATTGAATTGTTTACCGTTTTGAATTCTTTTGCGGGTGCAGTTAAAACTTGACAACTTAAGTTAGTGGCGGTGGTAAGTCAATGCGCTCTTTGTCATGGTTATAAGCCGTGCGCAACAGTATTTACCTGAAAATACATTGTCCACTAGACTACTGCGAAGATAAGTCTGTGTAGGTGCATGTCCAGTTGTGTCAAAGCATTGTGTGTTACAACCACTACTTAGCTAAAGAATATCACAAAGAAAACTTTTAAATAACGTGTATTGTTTTGTTGTTGTTTTTTTCCTTCCAAGCAGTTGCAGAGAGTTGTTACTATGGCACTGAAATCCCTTTACCCTGTATGCTAAATTTAAAAACTGGACCTTATTTTCAGTAGCTTCAGAGTTAGAAGTCAAAATCATTCATATAAAAATAGTATAGTCTTTAGGCTCGCTCGCCATTTGTGCTCAAGCACATCACTAGTAGTCTAACTGGGCGATACCCCTTACCCAACCGCTACGCTGGAAAGACGCTCTCGCTTAATTCCCTTCCCCATGAATCTTACTGAACAAATAATTTTAATAATCAAAGCTGTTTTAAATGAATAATGAATCAAAATAAATAAGCATGGCTTTCACAACACTAAATATGATTAAATCAGCTACTAAGTTATCGTGACTTGAAGTTATCCCTGATTATCTGTGATAAAACTGTCAACAGTCTGGTTCGATCTGAATATGCACATGATCATACCTACAACCACAATAACAATAACAACTTAAATAATCACCACAAAAACATGATAATAGTATTCGGTCAATGTGTTAACAAATAGCATACGTAAGGGACCAACATAACTGGGAGGCTACAAAAATACTAAAATACAATGGTTGTATTAACTTACGATAATTGACGCTTGGATTCACTAGCTTCTAAGTCTAAACTCACTCGAGGATCATATTGGTGATCTCGTTCATGAACTAAAATGAATACATTTACACCAACAGAAAAAAGGGGCAGAAAAACGTAGCATACACCATTGAATGCAATAGTGCACATTGTACCAAAATCTTTATGGATTGGCTATAGATAATAAAGGTTATTTATCAACACATTTGACCATGGCAGCTAAGCAATATTTATATCATTGAATTATCCTCCAATATAGGCTACTGTACATATACAAATAATCAAATACCAATCTGGCCTACTCACACCAGTGTGTCCTGGATTCCTTGTCCTTGATTTTCCACCTCCTGTAGATCAGTCCAGCAAAGGTGATCATGCTGATGATGATTATGATCATGAATATGATTGCTATCATCACCAGAGCTACATGTACCCAATGCAGCATGTCAGTGATGGGGTGCATGTCCTGCCAAGCATCAGTGAAATTCCCACTGCCATTCAACTCTTCATCGTCGGAACTAAAAGTAATATTAATATTGCAAGTATAGCTGCCATTATTTGTGAACTGAAGTTGCCAAGAAACTTACATTTCATCATAAGAAATGGCACTCGTTTCATCATTGGCTGGTTCTATAAAAGAGATAGATAACACAAGTTCAGAATGGTGATTGTTTTTATTGTACTGCTTTTGTTTCAATGGTTGGTGGACAATATGGTATATCTTATAGTAGATCAACACTCTGTTACATTTTAATATAGCTGCAACCAAATGAGTCTATAAATATATACTGTACATACAATTCAAACTTGCTGATCTTTCCATCTTAATATTTGTACTAACAAATTATAAACTTTAAAATCAATATGGCAAGGTGATTCCGACTTGCTTGGGGGGAAACAAAACGAGTACTCTCACCATGAACCTAAGTAGGAATCAGTATAAACTTCTTCAGGCAGTTCAAAGGAGTAGTCCAGAATTTCTGGTGGGAGGAAAACTTCACAGAAAATAACTGGCTCAATCGATCCAAGGGGCGATAAGAAGTCAGGGCGAGTAAGTTAGCTAAGCTTAGAATAGCTCCTGAATTAGAAGACACTTCGGGACGTAGGTAGTAGCTAATCCGGAGCGGTCATCATTATTAACGCCGAGGAGTGTCTCTACCCTGCGCCAATAAGATCACTTGACCTTTACTGGCTAGTTCACTAATTATAGCATAGTTCCAAGAACATAAAAACACTTACCTTGACTTTGCACTTGTCCTAAGACTAGAATAAAACCCAGGAGAAGAGCTACTCTAAACATCTTGTGCTCACTGAGAGTAGTGTACAGTTTTGTAAAAGGGAACAGTTAGTCCAGAATTTCAAGCTGGAGGAGTATCTTCAGGAGGACAACTGACTCGAGACTATTCTGAAGCGAAGTGAATGGTCACGAGGGTGTGCTAGTCTTTTATTGGTACTGCGCTGCCTAAAATACGGCATGTGACAGTGGGCACGTGTTTCCGTGCGAGCATAGGACGGAAGAACTTCGTCTTGAGCTGCTTGCCAAATGTTAACGGGAAAGCTTCCCACCTTAGGGAGATTTTTTTATTGGTACATGTAGACTTACCACCATCCTTTTTTTTTTTTTTTTTTTTTTCTTTTACCAATTGAAGCTGATCTTTTCTTTCTTTTCATTTTTTAACAACACCAACACAAGGTGCTATTATGAATTCAAAATGCAGCTTCACTACACAATAGATGTTTCATTATTATTAATCCATGCTATATGTGGCCACTCCATGGTAAGAGTACCCAGATTTTTAGTAGGTGTGTAAAAACACTTCAATTGCTGATGGCTATTTCATGTTTCGTATTATAGCTAGCTAGCTACTCCCTTTTAAGCTGCTGTTGTTGCTACTCCAATAATTTAGCTTTGTGAAATATTTTATTAATTATAATTATCTCTAACTCAGAACTTCTGGGGATGAAGAAAACTATGCACCAAATTACTATACTCGCACCATTGAAGCTGAGAGCTAAATGCATCGACTTTACCAACCACTGAACTCTGAAAGCTTTTTTGTTCCCGAATTTGAGTTTTCTATTGGGATATTTGTTTACAACATAGTTTAGCTAATCAGTTTATGTGCAAGTAGCTAAAAATAAAAAAGTAAAAAAAGAAGTTAGGAGTGTTCAATTGAATCATCTGGAAGGAAAAAAAAACTCCAGCTTGATGCTGTACTTAGTATTTATTTCTTGTATATTCTACTAGAAACTTATACACAAATCCAAAGTAAAAAATGATGGCACCATAATACAATCCTTTGCTTGGAGATAAGATACTCTGAACCCTCGATTGGACGCATCTCCATATCCCAGTAACAATAAAACTATGATCCAAATAGAATAATTGACCTTGTCTGTAAAAGTCATAACAAATAATTGCAGATGACTAGGGACTGTGCCACTCTCACTCTCACTTCAAGTAATGTCAAAATATTTGTTTACCCTACAACTCAGTGCATAATTGATTCTTAACAAGTTCCGGAATTACATGGAAACAGCTGAGTCACTGGCAACAGTTCGCCTTTAGTGTGATTGAATACCCTTTCGTAACTTATAGTCTGGTGTAACCAGATCCTTTACCGAACCGTTATGCTGGGTATGGGGACATGGCCATACCAAATTTGTTCTGCCGCATATCTATATTTCGGCGGTCAACCGCAAATAGAAATTCCTGTACATACGTGTCATCCACCCTTTCAGCGCTAGGTTTAGCAATCTCATGGCTAATTTGGGTAGAAATAAAGGAGGCGGGACACTCACCACTTCCACATTCCTCCAGAACAAATAAATGGACGCTTTGAGTGTTATTTACTATTCGCATAGATATAAAACGCGATCTATGCTATTCGCAACCTTGGCTCATCGCGGACAGTTTTATTAGCGATCCCGTACCCATAATCTATCAAATTCATTGCACCCACTATACAAAAAAATATTGAAATCTCGAATATTGTTGAGAAACTTGTATGCTAAATAGGAACTGGGATAACATTAGTTGCCTGTTATTTAAATAAATGAATGAAGTATGACTTACACAACTACTATAGGTGATTAATTTAGCTACTAATGAATAATCAATGGTTCAGATAGAATATAGAATTATGATTGATGGTTTGATAGCTTCTGTGGTAAAAGTGTCAACAGTTGGTTCCATCTCGATAAACACATGATCACACCTACATACACAATAAAATGTAATAACGAACAGCCACAACAACAATAGCATTATTAGTAATTTCTATCTGGGTTAGTTGCCAATACGTTGCTATTAAGAATAAAGCTACAAATTTTATGATTAATGGCAGTTATTAATAAGAATCTAAACTTAACTGAGAAGCTCTAACATAAAATTGCAAAGACACAATGGCTTCAGATCACTTACAGTAATTTAGGCTTGGACTTCATAGCCTGGGTTATAGATCCTTCTCTAGTCTCAAAACCTTGACTCACTGGAGGATTGAATAGGTGATCACGTGTAGGTACTAAGTTGAACACAATCACACCCAACAGAAAAAAGGTATAGAAAAATAAATAATAGTATTGTATCAATGCAAATTAGCTGTCCAGCTTTCATAGGCAACCAAGTACCCACAATTCAGCAATTCTTTTTTTACTATAATATTTTGAGCTCTGGTGGCCTTGTAGTAGTTTAGAAAGGAATCAAATGCAGGGAAATATAAAGAATGTAGCAGGGTTAGAAGGAGGTGTTGATAATGGTATAAATTACATCAATGGAAGTGTTAATTGTGATCTATTGTATATTGCTAAGAGTGGGGAAGAGAAGATTTACAAGAATGGAAAGAATAAAAAGCTAAGTAATGAAATAAATCATTTGGGTGTAGAAAGTGTTTTTCACCCTATTCACAAAAGGTGCCTGTGACTCACATGACAATAGCACAGAGAAAGCAGTAGCCCACAATGGGAGGTTTTATCTATAGCCTTGAACTAGCCACAATCTAGGATAAAGCATAGCTAAATGCCAAGTCAGACTTACTTCAAAACGTGCATATTGACTCACATGACAATAGCACAGTGAAAATACTCAGCAGTAGTAGCCCACAATGGGAGGTTTTATCTATAGCCTTGAACTAGCCACAATCTGGGATAAAACATGTCATTTATACTAATGGTATAGCTAAATGACATCAATGGAAGTGTTAATTGTGATCTATTGTATATTGCTGAGAGTGGGGAAGAGAAGATTTACAAAAATGGAAAGAAAAAAAAAGCTAAATGATGAAATAAATCATTTGGGTGTAAAAAGTGTTTTTCACCCTATTCACAAAAGGTGCCTATGACTCACATGACAATAGCACAGAGAAAGCAGTAGCCCACAATGGGAGATTTTATCTATAGCCTTGAACTAGCCACAATCTAGGATAAAACATAGCTAAATGCAAGTCAGGCCTACTTACACCAGTATGATGGAGGGGTTGTTTCTTTGTCCCTGATTTTCCACTTCTTGTGTAATAACCAAGCGGCTATGGTAATAATGAGTGTGACTATAATTATGATCACTGCCATCGCTATCACCAGACACCCTTCAGTCCAATACAATTTAATCCAGTCAGTAATGGGGTCTGTGTCCATCCTCTCATCAGTACTGAAATTCCCACTGCCATTCAGCTCTTCATCATTGTACCTAAAAATAATATTAATTCTGCAAGTATAGCTAGCTACCATTGTTTGTGAATTGAAGTTGCCAGGAAACTTACATTTCATCATTAGTAGTGGCACCTGTTTCGGCGGCTTTATTGGCTGATTCTGTACAAAAGATAAATAACATAATAGATCTCAATCTCATGAGATGATTAATGGAGCACTGGTAGTTTTTTGTTTTGTTTTTTATAATAACGGTGATTTTTTAATTATACTTCTTTCATTTTATTGGTAGTAGATACTATGATATACCTTTGCTCAAGCTATTAGCAGAAAAATCTATAATACAGGAGTATATGGGAGATGGATATAAAAGTGACCAAAAAAATAAAAAATGATAGCATTACCATCTATATATTAGACTAACCTATTAATACAGCTGTAACCCAACAGCCTGCATGCAGGTAATACCTCTTTACCCTGCCCCAATGAGATAACTTGACCTTTACTGGCTAGTTCACTAATTATAGCAAAGTTTAAAAACATAAAAGCACTTACCTTGACTTTGCACTTGTCCCAAGAATAGAAGAAAACTTCCCAGGAGAAGAGCGACTCTAAACATTTTGACAATGCTCACAGAGAGTAGTGTAGAATAAGGGAACAGTAAGTCCAGAAATTCAAGCACGAGGAGTATCTCCACGAGGACAATCGGCTCAAAACTATTGGGTGTGTGCTAGTCTTTTATTGGTACTGTGCTGCCTAAAATAGGGCATGTGACAGTGAGCACGTGTTTCCGCGCACGCTTAGGACTACGAGAGTTTGTGTTTCGCGGGGGACGGAAGAACTAATAGTCCTGAGTTAATCGCCAAAAAATGTCAACTGGAAGCTCGCTACACCTGTAGGACTGGCTTCTGCAGAGAGAGAAGTTGATGCAAGGAAGAAAGAAAGAAGGAGAACAAGGACTATACAGCTTCTTAGCTAACGCTTGATGATTGTACTTTTTTTTTAATATTTCTATATCAGTCATGCAAGTGTTAAGTTTCTAGAGCACGTGCGTGCAGTTTGGTTATTTATGTTGTATAGTTCAGCTAAATCCTTTTCAGTTTGTGCACTTGTTAGTCCGGGCATGCGCATGAACTTATTAACTGAGTGCACTGCATGGATATCCTTTCGTGACTTAACTACTTTTTTACTTAATCATAAGAAGTGATCTCCACACCACATTATGGATATGTCCATGTAGACTTGCCATTCCTTGTTTCCCACTTATTTATTTATTTATTTATTTTGAATGCTAAGTTGCAACATGAATGGAGGGGAGGAATCGTTAGCTATCTGGTTTATGCTAGGGCTAGTAGAATCAATTTTAGATAGCGCCTGTTAAGTGGGCAGACCTAACTAGCTAGTTCTTAGTTAGCTAAGCTCAAATTACCCGCAGTGTGTGGTGATACTTTGACCCACACAGTATTTTTTGAGAAACTTGTATGCTAAATAACAACTGGGATAACATAAAATTAATTGCACATAACTTGCACAACTACTATAGGTGATTAATTTAGCTACTAATGAATGTTAATTAATAATTTGAAGTAATCAATGGTTCAGATAGAATATAGAATTATGATTGATGGTTTGATAGCGTCTGTGGTAAAAGTGTCAACAGTTGGTTCCATCTTACACAATAAAATGTAATAACGAACAGCCACAACAACAATAGCATTATTAGTAATTTCTATCTGGGTTAGTTGCCAATACGTTGCTATTAAGAATAAAGCTACAAATTTTATGATTAATGGCAGTTATTAATAAGAATCTAAACTTAACTGAGAAGCTCTAACATAAAATTGCAAAGACACAATGGCTTCAGATCACTTACAGTAATTTAGGCTTGGACTTCATAGCCTGGGTTATAGATCCTTCTCTAGTCTCAAAACCTTGACTCACTGGAGGATTGAATAGGTGATCACGTGTAGGTACTAAGTTGAACACAATCACACCCAACAGAAAAAAGGTATAGAAAAATAAATAATAGTATTGTATCAATGCAAATTAGCTGTCCAGCTTTCATAGGCAACCAAGTACCCACAATTCAGCAATTCTTTTTTTACTATAATATTTTGAGCTCTGGTGGCCTTGTAGTAGTTTAGAAAGGAATCAAATGCAGGGAAATATAAAGAATGTAGCAGGGTTAGAAGGAGGTGTTGATAATGGTATAAATTACATCAATGGAAGTGTTAATTGTGATCTATTGTATATTGCTGAGAGTGAGGAAGAGAAGATTTACAAGAATGGAAAGAAAAAAAAGCTAAGTGATGAAATAAATCATTTGGGTGTAGAAAGTGTTTTTCACCCTATTCACAAAAGGTGCCTGTGACTCACATGACAATAGCACAGAGAAAGCAGTTGCCCACAATGGGAGGTTTTATCTATAGCCTTGAACTAGCCACAATCTAGGATAAAGCATAGCTAAATGCCAAGTCAGGCTTACTTCAAAACGTGCATATTGACTCACATGACAATAGCACAGTGAAAATACTCAGCAGTAGTAGCCCACAATGGGAGGTTTTATCTATAGCCTTGAACTAGCCACAATCTGGGATAAAACATGTCATTTATACTAATGGTATAGCTAAATGACATCAATGGAAGTGTTAATTGTGATCTATTGTATATTGCTGAGAGTGGGGAAGAGAAGATTTACAAAAATGGAAAGAAAAAAAAAGCTAAATGATGAAATAAATCATTTGGGTGTAAAAAGTGTTTTTCACCCTATTCACAAAAGGTGCCTATGACTCACATGACAATAGCACAGAGAAAGCAGTAGCCCACAATGGGAGATTTTATCTATAGACTTGAACTAGCCACAATCTAGGATAAAACATAGCTAAATGCAAGTCAGACCTACTTACACCAGTATGATGGAGGGGTTGTTTCTTTGTCCCTGATTTTCCACTTCTTGTGTAATAACCAAGCGGCTATGGTAATAATGAGTATGACTATAATTATGATCACTGCCATCGCTATCACCAGACACCCTTCAGTCCAATACAATTTAATCCAGTCAGTAATGGGGTCTGTGTTCATCCTCTCATCAGTACTGAAATTCCCACTGCCATTCAGCTCTTCATCATTGTACCTAAAAATAATATTAATACTGCAAGTATAGCTAGCTACCATTGTTTGTGAACTGAAGTTGCCAGGAAACTTACATTTCATCATTAGTAGTGGCACCTGTTTCGGCGGCTTTATTGGCTGATTCTGTACAAAAGATAAATAACATAATAGATCTCAATCTCATGAGATGATGGACAAAATGGTATAATGGAGCACTGGTAGTTTTTTGTTTTGTTTTTATAATAACGGTGTTTTTTTTATAATAACGGTGATTTTTTAATTATACTTCTTTCATTTTATTGGTAGTAGACACTATGATATACCTTTGCTCAAGCTATTAGCAGAAAAATCTATAATACAGGAGTATATGGGAGATGGATACAAAAGTGACCAAAAAAATAAAAAATGATAGCATTACCATCTATATATTAGACTAACCTATTAATACAGCTGCAACCCAACAGCCTGCATGCAGGTAATAGTAGTACCTCTTTACCCTGCCCCAATGAGATAACTTGACCTTTACTGGCTAGTTCACTAATTATAGCAAAGTTTAAAAACATAAAAGCACTTACCTTGACTTTGCACTTGTCCCAAGAGTAGAAGAAAACTTCCCAGGAGAAGAGCGACTCTAAACATCTTGACAATGCTCACAGAGAGTAGTGTAGAATAAGGGAACAGTAAGTCCAGAAATTCAAGCACGAGGAGTATCTCCACGAGGACAACCGGCTCAAAACTATTGGGTGTGTGCTAGTCTTTTATTGGTACTGTGCTGCCTAAAATAGGGCATGTGACAGTGAGCACGTGTTTCCGCGCACGCTTAGGACTACGAGAGTTTGTGTTGGCGGCGGACGGAAGAACTAATAGTCCTGAGTTAAGTTTCTAGAGTACGTGCGTGCAGTTTGGTTATTTATGTTGTATAGTTCAGCTAAATCCTTTTCAGTTTGTGCACTTGTTAGTCCGGGCATGCGCATGAACTTATAAACTGAGTGCACTGCATGGATATCCTTTCGTGACTTAACTACTTTTTTACTTAATCATAAGAAGTAGACTTGCCATCCCTTGTTTCCCACTTATTTATTTATTTATTTTATTTTGAATGCTAAATTGCAACATGAATGGAGGGGAGGAATCGTTAGCTATCTGGTCTATGCTAGGGCTAGTAGAATCAATAAGTCATTCAGTTCTTCACATACACACATACACACACACACACAGTAGAAAGGGTAGTTTGCACTGTTCTATCCCATTGGGTCATATTTTTTATATATATTCACCACAATAAGGTGTTTATTGGCACCCTCGTGGTAACACAGATAGAGCATTACTCCCATAAAATTAAAGTTAGTTCAATGCAGAGAACTAGCACAAAAACTAGACATGCAACAAAAGCATTGAAACAGGACACACAACTTCTGACTAGAGAATAAGGATTCTAATAATATCATGAGAACACTTATCAGTAACAAAGGGCTGATGGCAATGGGTTGTTTGGGTAATTTTTTTGTTTAGCAAATTAAATTGAATTCCTGAGCCAATCAACAAGGTGTAAATATGAAATCTGCATGCTTTGTGTGCCCCCCTCCTTCTCTTACCTTCGTCCACAAGCAACTATTGTTTTTTCTAAAAAAAATAAGTGTATTGAAGACTTATAAATGAGCTTAGCCCCTTTTGTTAAACTGCTGCAAGGTGTTAGAGTCTATGCATAGTTACTTAATTTAACTGCCACATAGCTGTCCAAAATAGGGAATGCTCCAATACAGAACTTATTGAAGTTTGTAAATAAAATACACGTACATGTCTCTAATTGATATAAAAATGAGTGGAGATTACAAACAGAGGGACTATTTGGAAACACACACATACATACACTAATACATAATCTTAATAGTAATAACAGTTTTAGTATTGTTTCAGTTAACAGTTCACAACTCATTTTCTTGTGGTATGTCTTGAACCATTGAAGGCTTGTAGTTGACATCAGTTCCAACCATCACATAGTGCTAAATAGAAAAGAACAAATGATATTCATCGTTTATTAATACATTTATAATCCACTCACTGGTAGCTAGCTAACATTGTAATGTTAATAGGTTGAGCTTAATTAAGAATAAACTTTATGGGGCTTAAACTCTTCTTATGACCCAATTAAATCATATTTATGTTTGTGCCCAAGTACTAACTTAATATAGCAAATCAAACAAGTTATATTCTTGAGTATAAAAATGAATTAGTATGAGTAATAGCACGTGTAACCATGCTATTCGGGATTAATAGCACGAGTAACGATTGAAATAGCACGAGGCGAAGCCGAGTGTTATTTCAATTGCTTTACGAGTGCTATTGATCCCTAATAGCACAGGCTATCCGTGCTATCACTCGCTAATAGTAGGCCAGCTTTTTTAAAAGTTTCTTGCACATTGTCCCCTACTAGAAACTACTCGAACTGTACGTTTCCAAGGTTAACGCTCTACGCGTGCGCACTTACCCGTACTATTTCACTTATAGCTACCAAGGTATTTCACTTAGTTTCCACTTAGTTACTGAGGTATTTCAATTAGTTACGCGCTATTTCACTTTCCCCGTGTGATTTCACTTTCCCCGTGTGATTTCAATTGAACACGATTTTTTCCCATTCATTTTTGAATGGCAACTTACATGCCGTACTATTATAATATTTATTGTGCACTGTGCATGTCAAAACAACAACGCAATAACGATAGACAAATAACCAGTGGGAACAACAATATAATCAAGACTAACAAAGCAAATTCCCGTTTACTTTAATGCATTTCCTGTGGGACAACAGTTGGAATGTATTGAGCCTTATCTATGCTTAGTTGCCACCATAGAACGATATTGCCAGATAGTTAATTTGCTAATAGCAAATTTTCTCGTTCTAACAGCCAATATTATTAATTAAAACTTAACCTGACGTTTCAAATCTTTCCACAGTCTTCTTCAGGGGTCAAATGAGGTCGAACTCTCCATGGTGATATAATAACATAATGTAAACAGCAATCATCATGGAGAGTTCGACCTCCTGAAGAGGACTTCCGCAAGAAGTCGAAACATCGGGTTAAGTTTTAATTTACAATATTGGCTGTTAGAACGAGAAAATTTGCTATTATTATGATTATTTCAGCCGAGAATCACTGAATCTGTTAATTTGCTGTGCGATATCTTTCATTATAACGTTGCTCTAAACATTGAATATTTTAACTTCTACTTACATCTCCTAAAGTGATCACAGAGTCCACAAAGGATGCACCAGAGAAAGATGGAATCTCGATACCCTTGTTCAGAAATCCTGTGTAGGAACATCACAGGGATAAACACAATGGTGGCACTACCTACCCCAACATTTTCAGGCTCAGTTCTATGCATTAAAGCCAAAAATATGAAATATAATACATTATGTGGTATATGACCAACACTCAGCAACCATGCATGAGAGGGTTATAGAAGTCTTCCTGTCTGTTGTCACACTCTGATTATGGAGATTATATTGACAATTTAATCGTTCACTTAGGTATTAGCTATGAACTTATACTCATTAAGACCTTTTATTGTACTACTTTTGAAATGTCTGGCCGATATTTGAGAAAGCGGGAAGCTATCAGCTCAGCGTTAAGTATTAGCTTTTGCAAGCAACGCCCCTCCCCCTTCTATCACATCATATTCATGTGAGCAAATAGTTCTTACAGTACGCAGTATTTTTGCTGATTCTGAGAAGTTAAGGAGTGCTTAAATTGGAATTTTGCATTGGAACTATCAGTGAGTGTCTCTTGCATGTTTAGTTTCCCTCTTGAAGCTAGCGTTTACATCTGCCATCTTCACTGCCCAGCTATATACTGAAACCTAATTGGTCTGAGAAAAATTTTTGTAAAAGCTAGCCAGTGTATAATCTCTGAGGTTTCGCATCTCTGGTTGGTTCATTATTCTAGTAATTAACAACTCACTAACATGCCTTACATCCATCACTGAATCTCATAATCTGCTAAACCTGTACCATTGAGTGCAGGAATGGCCACCTGTCCACTAATTAAGTCGGCAAATGATTGCAACGGAGAAACCTGTATACACACACAACACGCACACACACATGCACACACACACACACACGCAATCATAGACAACTCAGTTTGTGGGGATATGTATAACACATACTGACAAAGAAAAAAAAAAGACACTGACTTACATCAAAGTTTCCAATGAGGCTAGACGCCAGACTAATGTCTGCTCTATAATGAATACATCAACAAATTATCTCTGACAGTGTGTTTTCACATGTTTGTTCTTACTTGAGAAATGTGGCATTTCCTGATAACATTTCTGTACTGCCGTCTGCTCGTACCGATACTTTCACGTCAGCATAGACAATCTAGCAATGAAGTACACACAGAAAGACTG
>WLWD01002251.1_pt1 | contig 54561 bp, 29 predicted proteins | sample 6712731 | NCBI WGS metagenome assembly WLWD01 (sample SAMN12718690, study PRJNA576275) | sponge metagenome | isolation source: marine sponge | host: Mycale hentscheli | place: New Zealand: South Island, Marlborough, Capsize Point | collected 2014-11-01 | reverse complement strand
TTTTTTATTTAGGGCACTCGTTGTAATGTTGTAAACATGGTGTGGATCAACTTGAAAGGATATAGTGAGCTATAATGGAGGGTTCTCTTTGCGTGGCTACTTTTTTGAATTTCAATTGAAGGAACTGCCTATACAGAAATCACTCAACAACAAAGAGAAAGTTGCTTCATGAAGGAATCCAAGCATTTGACTACAGCTTTAGAAGACAAAGCAGTTGTGAAGATACGCATGAGGATGACTTATAATTACATTGGACTCAGAATCAGCTACAGACTGTCTAGTATATGACATGGCAAGTTATTTATCTGACAATTCATGGTGAAGGTTAAGTAAGATCTTACTAAGATACTTTTGCTGAGAGCTAGGCGCTCAGCCTTAAATAGAGTTAGTAGAACCATGTACGGCCTCAATAAAAATATTAACAGTGACATAACTAGTTAAGATCTCACTCTCACTGTTCCCAATTTATAGGTTATGATTGAGAATATACAATGGATAGTTTGCTTGTTGCTCTGCTCAAACTGCATACAACTCACTTTAGCAACATTAGGCAGTCTTATATTGGCCTGTATATAAATGGTACCTCCACTCTTCGCCAGTGTTGATACTTGTTTTCCAGTCCATCGAAATGTGGACGAGACAGATGGAATACATAGAGCTCTTGACCCTGCACCAGCCCTCTGTAAATATGTGAAAGGAAAGCTTTCTCCTAAACTGATACTTTCCAAGGTCAAACCCATAGGTGTAGCAAACACCTTACAAATTTCTTCTTTTATGTCGTCAGCAGACATTGCTGAGGTAAACTCAATTTTCCCAACAAGTCCCGACTCAGCTAATAAATTTCTTTTAGCATTCCGGGGTATTGATATTTTTGGGCTATTATCACTCCATTCTTTTGGTAGGCATATTATATCTCGAACATAGCAGTTAATTTTGCCATTACGTTCTTCAGAACATCTTCGTTTCCCCATAAACATAGACGGCAACCCAGATCTTCGCTTTCTTGAGGAAGATGCTGCAATTACATTTACAGTTGATTTTTTCATAATGTAAAGTCATAACATGTTTTTTCCTGTTTCTCATCCTATCTTGAAGTGAAACCATATGAGCAGTGGGTGATGGACAAAGCAAATAGTGGAAATAACACAATTAAAGAGCCAATTGTGGGTATACCTATCAGAGGATACTCTTGCATCCTTGGATTACTTGGAAAAACATACTGCTACTAGTAAAAGTAATGCCTATTATTGTATTGTCTTTTAGGAGAGGCAAGCGTAAAAAAATCGATATTTCCCCACTCCCCCCAACTAACATTTCTTTAAATCTCAAACCTAAAGATACTGTAGAGCAATTTGCAAAAAAAAAACACACAAAAAAACAAAAACGGAACAACAAACAAAAACTATAGAATTGACAAAATATGATTCAGGCACATTTTCAAGACATTTAATGTACTAGCTATTTGCCAATTGTCTTTGCTGAAATTTGCTTATAATTGTTGAAGACTAAACCAAGGCTGAACATTCAAATTATTAACTAGTTTATCACTTCACTTCTATGTCAATTCACAATTACACTTAGCAGCATGTTCAATTCTTCTATATTTGTACACTCCCCCCTTTGTTACCCCCTTTTTCACTTCTCATTGTTACTCGAACCGTTTACCTCTGAATTTATCAAGCCATAGCTGATTACAGTATATAAATAGCCTCTAGCTAGTTAGTGAGACGTTCTGAGCTGGGAACTGTTAAAAAAAAAACATTCCCCGTCTGATTTACTTAGAGCGGAAGTCTTAGACTAGCTACAACCGAGAGGCCAGCCTTACAACCTGACTCGCTAGAAGTTGACCGTGTGAGCATTTCCCTCTTCAATAATCTTACCACGAAGTTGTTGTCTAGGTTCAGATTGCCAGGACCCAAACGAGGAGGCATTGGAAAATTGGAACTTCCAGTCCAACCAGATCTTCTGCTACTATTAGCAGCGCCTGCAGTACCGGTGTCATTCTTAAATCCCGAACTACCGCTATTTTTGTAGTTCCCTTACCGTTGCTGCGCATGGACGGACGCGGGGATATTGCAGGACTAGTAGCTGACGCCGTCAGGCGAAGTATTGCAGAAGCTATAGGCGGGAGAAGTATAGATGGGGCTGGTGACCCCGTCGCTCGTGGCGGAAACTGAAGTTGTACTGCTGCACGCAGGGATTGTGGTGGCCTGTAATCGCGCTGAGTGGTTTTTTTATTTTTTTTTTATTTTATTTTTTTTAATTTTTTATAGCTGGTCCCGTTAGCTAACTTCACTGGTTCAATTTTTAACCGTTCCTGTGTGTGGTGCTTGAGGAACTGCAGCGTGATATGGAGCCAAGTGAAGCCGGAGAAACCAGTGTGACTACTACAGCATCGCAGTCCAACCGACACAAAGGTAGAATTCAGCTAGAAGTTGACATATCCAGATTAACTGAATTAAGAATGTTAAATTTTACATGGTCTCAAATTTCTCTATTGATGGGAGTAAGACATTACAAAGACGTGCTAAAGCTGCAAATATTGTCAAGTATTCTTCAATTAGTGATTCTGAAACAGATCATTATGTTGAACATATTGTCAATGAATTTCCTAGAGTAGGGGAGGTGATGTTAGCAGGTCACCTAAGAACTAGGGGAATTATTGTTCAAAGAAGCCGGTTACGTAGTAGCATACAGAGGATACATGGACCAGGCAGCTTGGCCCCTTGCATTGACAGACGCTCATATAATGTTCCTGGCCCAAATTTCCTATGGCATGCTGATGGAAATCACAAACTGATTAAATATAGACTAGTTATCCATGGGTGTATTGATGGTTTTTCGAAACTTATCACTTATATGAGGTGCTCAGATAACAACCGTGCAGAAACAGTTCTACGCTGCTTTTTTAATGCTGTGGCTGAATATGGTGTACCTGCTAGAGTACGAACGGATAAGGGAGGTGAAAATGTAGACATCTGGAAATATATGGTTGACGTGCGAGGTCAAGAAAGTCAACCATACTTGACTGGAAGTAGTGTCCATAACTGTAGGATAGAACGCTTGTGGAGGGATGTAAGATATAGTGTTATATCCACCTATTCTGAAGTATTTGATACTTTACAGAGAGAAAATGTCTTGGATGTGGAAAATGAAACTGACCTTTATTGCCTTCATTACATTTTTCTTCCGAGAATAAATAAGTCATTGACAGGATTTTTGTAAGCTTGGAATTCTCATGCTTTATCAACTGAAGGAAATTTCACTCCACAACAGTTGTATACAGCCAATTTGAGAAATAGTCCACCTTCAGAAGAAATTGACACCAATGCACATTGCATTGATCAACAACTAGAAAATAATTCTATTGAAGAGGAAGAGAGTGTGTCAGTCCCCAGGACACACAGTCCACTCCTTCAACATGAAAGTGACATTCTTCAAGATTCCATTAATCCATTGGCAGAATCAAATGCCTATGGAGCAGATTTATGTGTTCAGGCACTTTTCATGGTTAACAACTTCATCGAAAATAATTCTTAATATTTGCACTATTCAAACAATTTCTTCATAGCTATAGCTAGTTATTTACGGCAAGCACAAACAGTATTATCGTCTTTATTTTTTGTAATATTTCTGCTAATAATAAACTGGTTGTTATTAATAGAATTTGAACAGTAGTTACAGTACAAGGAGAGAGAAAAATTAAAAGAAAAAATTCTATGGTTAAGTTTTAGTTCTTTTCTTATTGTGGCTAATGTGATATTGTGTGCATATGCAATTGTAACCTCCACTCTACCCCTACTATTCTTCTAACTTCTATTGTCTGGATAGTCATAATAGGAAATTGATGTATAATAGCTAGAAAAAGTATATTTTCAAGTGGTTCTTAAAACTTTAACAAAAATTTAGGCACTCTTAATTCGTGTGTGCCAGTGATATTCTAAGTATGTATATAGGAGGTATTGTATTGTCTTTTAGGAGAGGCAAGCGTAAAAAAATCGATATTCCCCCACTCCCCCCAACTAACATTTCTTTAAATCTCAAACCTAAAGATAATGTAGAGCAATTTGCAAAAAAAAAACACAAAAAAAAAAAAAAACGGAACAACAAACAAAAACTATAGAATTGACAAATTAATATGATTCAGACACATTTTCAAGACATTTAATGTACTAGCTATTTGCCAATTGTCTTTGCTGAAATTTGCTTATAATTGTTGAAGACTAAACCAAGGCTGAACACTCAAATTATTAACTAGTTTATCACTTCACTTCTATGTCAATTCACAATTACACTTAGCTAGCAGCATGTTCAATTCTTCTATATTTGTACACTCCCCCCTTTGTTACCCTCTTTTTCACTTCTCATTGTTACTCGAACCGTTTACCCCTGAATTTATCAAGCCATAGCTGATTACAGTATATAAATAGTCTCTAGCTAGTTAGTGAGACGTTCTGAGCTGGGAACTGTTTACAAAAAAAAAACATTCCCCGTCTGATTTACTTAGAGCGGAAGTCTTAGACTACAACCGAGAGGCCAGCCTTACAACCTGACTCGCTAGAAGTTGACCGTGTGAGCATTTCCCTCTTCAATAATCTTACCACGAAGTTGTTGTCTAGGTTCAGATTGCCAAGACCCAAACGAGGAGGTATGGGGAGCAGAAAAATTGGAACTTCCAGTCCAACCAGATCTTCTGCTACTATTAGCAGCGCCTGCTGCAGTAGCAGTACAACTTGAGTTTCCGCCACGAGCGACGGGATCACCAGCCCCATCTATACTTCTCCCGCCTATAGCTTCTGCAATACTTCGCCTGACGGCGTCAGCTACTAGTCCTGCAATATCCCCGCGTCCGTCCATGCGCAGCAACGGTAAAGGAACTACAAAAATAGCGGTAGTTCGGGATTTAAGAATGACCGGGCACGTAGGGATTGTGGTGGCCTGTAATCGCGCTGAGTGGTTTTTTTTATTTATTTTTTTTATTTAATTTTTTTTTTTTTTTTTTATAGCTAGTCCCGTTAGCTAACTTCACTGGTTCAAAATTTGTAACCGTTCCTGTGTGTGGTGCTTGAGGAACTGCAGCCGTGATATGGAGCCAAGTGAAGCTGGAGAAACCGGTGTGACTACTACAGCATCGCAGTCCAACCGACACAAAGGTAGAATTCAGCTAGAAGTTGACATATCCAGATTAACTGAATTAAGAATGTTAAATTTTACATGGTCTCAAATTTCTCTATTGATGGGAGTGTCCACCAAGACATTACAAAGACGTGCTAAAGCTGCAAATATTGTCAAGTATTCTTCAATTAGTGATTCTGAAACAGATCATTATGTTGAACATATTATTGTCAATGAATTCCTAGAGTAGGGGAGGTGATGTTAGCAGGTCACCTAAGAACTAGGGGAATTATTGTTCAAAGAAGCCGGTTACGTAGTAGCATACAGAGGATACGTGGACCAGGCAGCTTGGCCCCTTGCATTGACAGACGCTCATATAATGTTCCTGGCCCAAATTTCCTATGGCATGCTGATGGAAATCACAAACTGATTAAATATAGACTAGTTATCCATGGGTGTATTGATGGTTTTTCGAGACTTATCACTTATATGAGGTGCTCAGACAACAACCGTGCAGAAACAGTTCTACGCTGCTTTTTTAATGCTGTGGCTGAATATGGTGTACCTGCTAGAGTACGAACGGATAAGGGAGGTGAAAATGTAGACATCTGGAAATATATGGTTGACGTGCGAGGTCAAGAAAGTCAACCATACTTGACTGGAAGTAGTGTCCATAACTGTAGGATAAAACGCTTGTGGAGGGATGTAAGATATAGTGTTATATCCACCTATTCTGAAGTATTTGATACTTTGCAGAGAGAAAATGTCTTGGATGTGGAAAATGAAACTGACCTTTATTGCCTTCATTACATTTTTCTTCCGAGAATAAATAAGTCATTGACAGGATTTTTGCAAGCTTGGAATTCTCATGCTTTATCAACTGAAGGAAATTTCACTCCACAACAGTTGTATACAGCCAATTTGAGAAATAGTCCACCTTCAGAAGAAATTGACACCAATGCACATTGCATTGATCAACAACTAGAAAATAATTCTATTGAAGAGGAAGAGAGTGTGTCAGTCCCCAGGACACACAGTCCACTCCTTCAACATGAAAGTGACATTCTTCAAGATTCCATTAATCCATTGGCAGAATCAAATGCCTATGGAGAAGATTTATGTGTTCAGGCACTTTTCATGGTTAACAACTTCATCGAAAATAATTCTTAATATTTGCACTATTCAAACAATTTCTTCATAGCTATAGCTAGTTATTTACGGCAAGCACAAACAGTATTATCGTCTTTATTTTTTGTAATATTTCTGCTAATAATAAACTGGTTGTTATTAATAGAATTTGAACAGTAATTACAGTACTAGGAGAGAGAAAAATTAAAAGAAAAAATTCTATGTGCAGGAATCATGTCATTTATAGTAGTTCGGTAAGGGGTTGCTTTTGCACACTTCTATCAAATGGGTAAGTTTTTATTTTGGCTAATGTGATATTGTGTGCATATGCGATTGTAACCTCCACTCTACCCCTACTATTCTTCTAACTTCTATATGTCTGGATAGTCATAATAGGAAATTGATGTATAATAGCTAGAAAAAGTATATTTTCAAGTGGTTCTTAAAACTTTAAAAAAAATTTAGGCACTCTTAATTCGTGTGTGCCAATCATATTCTAATATCTTTATGAAGCCCATGTGAGTGGTGGTGTGCATCTATTACTTAAATATATACAGTTAAAACAACACATTTGGATTTACATCTGCTCTGTTAACTACAACACCTTTAGCTAATATAATTACACTTCAACTAGTATTTCATGTAAGCATTAGATGTGGATAATACTGTTTGAGTTTCCCTGATGAACATGTGCTGTAGGTTGGCATGTGCTGTAGGTTGGCATGACCTGACCTCTATGCTGTCTGTCCTATCTAGGTAATAGCTAGCTATGGCATATTTTTAATTGACACATAAAGCCACTCTCTATAGCTAATTCAAATGAAAGAAAAGCTCATAGTTATAGATTTCTATTTTATTGTATGAGACAGACATTAGCAAGCTGTGTAAAATTAGCTACAATCTAGTAGCAGTTAGCTACCTGCTACTTTAGGTCATAGCATCAGGATAAATTAACTACAGCTGGGCAAGGTAGCTACTTGGCACATGAACTAAATGTTAATAAAGAAAGTTTAGCTGGCCATATAGCTCTACAAAAATTACTAATATAAAGTGAAATAAATGTTACAGCTTTTGTTTACTGGCCTTTGATTTAGTGAGCGAGTGCGCTAGCTATGTGCCCAATTTGATTTCTACAAAATAACAGTGGGTATTAGCCAACAACACTGAAATTGTCTTTGTGAGAAACCATGCACTGAAACCAAGAACAATTGATGAAAAGCTACTCGGTAAATGTTTTTTTTTTATAAAAATGTTTTCAAGTACTCGATGGTATATTTGGTAAAGAGTTTTACAAATATTCAACAAAGGAACCTACACCAAATATAATTAATTTGTATTTGTAAATAGGAACCATAAATATAAGCCCATATAAAAGCTTCTACTAATATATCGGAGTTCCTACTTGGATATAGGAGCTCCTAATTGTATATAGGAACTCTTATTTGTATATAGGAGCTCCTATTTGTATATAGGAGCTCCTATTTGTATAAAGGAGCTCCTATTTGTATATAGGAGCTCCAATTTGTAAATAGGAACTCCTATTTGTATATAGGAGCTCCTATTTGTAAATAGGAACTCCTATTTGTATAAAGAAGCTCCTATTTGTAAATATAAGCTCTTATTTACAAACAAGAGCGCCCTATTTGTTAATACAACCCCTGCTTGTAAATAGGAGTTCTTAATTGTAAATAAGTGTTTCTATTTGTAAATAAGAGTTACTATTTGTAATTTAGAGCTACTATATCCATATAATAACTCCTAATTACAAATAATAGATCCTATTTATAAATAATAACTCGAAGAGTACTTCATTGGCAATTTGTCTCATTTGGCGCCCCATAGGTTAGGGGGTGGGGGAAAGCAGTTAGTGTTGCTCGGACTTCCCATTTAAATGCCCTATATTGAAGCTGGGGTGACTGATGTTTCAGTGAAGCATAGGCAAGTGTTTGGAAGAAGCTGCTTATGATACTGGCTAAACTGTGCATGATTTATTTTGTCTACGATTGTATGAAGAAGAAAAAGTACAAGATAAACCATGCCAGAAAAACTGAATCAGTGAATATTTTTTGCTAGATAACCACTAATTAGGGCTTCATCCTCTAGATCAGGTTGGCTATCAGCAATAATTCCTCAAACACATGGCTTAACTTTTACATAATGATATATAAATTATTCTAGTTCCCTGGCCGATTCCACCTGCTTTTAGTTAATACAATGAATGGCCTACTACCGAATATGACGACACTTTACTGAGTCAGGCAATGCCGATGATTTCCCAAACTTTTTAAACTCATGAATTATTCATGAATACACCAACTCTCATCGTTACTGATAAACAGGTATATTATTATTTAGGCATATTGATAGCAGCGAGGGTCTCTCTGAAATTCCGTCTATAAGAAGTGTACCATATAATGAGAGGTCTGTATATATATGACTGTCCACAAGAGATCAGGCATAACACAGCAAAATGATTGTAAGGGAAGGATCAGGAAATGTATACATAATGTGGCATAACATTGATCAATATACTTGCACAACTAGCATTGCATCGCAACATGGAAAGTGAAATACTCATTACTGTCAACCTCTTATGAGTCAGGTCGTAAAGTCTGGCCTCTCTGCTGTGATCTGAGACTTCCACTCATAGTAATCAGACAGAGATTGTTTATTGGGCTTTGGACTAGCTATAGGACTAGTTATACTCTACTAGCTGTGCTTTAATAGTATGGATACTGACGTATGTGTAACAGTGAGGAGTATAGAAATGATGCAACTAGAATTACAAGGTGATATGTGAAAGTGATATAATACACATGATTGTACCAATACGTAAGAATTGTGCATGCTAGCTAAGTATACATGTGAAATGATGGTGAAATGATAGCTAGCTAATATTGGCTTTGGTCTTCAACACAACACATATTAACAGAGAACATTTGACTATGCTGTTGCAATTGCAACAATACAAATTTTGAGATGTGTATGTATGAAAAACTTCACACATACAGACACACACGTATGCATGCCTCAAGGTGGTGTTTCAATAAACAGCTGCTAGGGACAAATTTGTTTGTATTACAGTTATTACTAGTTGTGTTCATCAGCACAAAGTAGTGAGATAGCCTGGCTATATTGTAGGATTTAACGTATTTTCTCAAAAAAATTAATTTTTATCTATACATCAACAGGCTGAATAGCTTAATTTTTCAGTTTCTCACCTCTGTTTCTTGAGTCTAAATGTAGTGTTTCTCACTCAAGCTAAAGTTGAAATTTAGCAGTACTCTGAGGTCAAAATGCACTTGCTATGTAATATTAGTATTTTATCAGGAGCTCTTATAGTCTGCTACGCTTTCAAAGTGGTAAGTCGTAGTGATCCAGCTATACTGTCATTGTGTAATGATGCTAATATGGTAGTGCAGTCTTAGGTCTCACAGTCAACTATGTGTTGTTGATCGACAAAGTGAACTAAATTTCAAGTGCTCACATCTACCCCAAGGATGGCCAGCTTTTATAGGCACAAACTTTAATACTTTAGGATTCTTAGGATGCTAGCATCATGAGAATTAAAAGCAGCTGAACTCACTCGTGTCACTTGCTTGCCAATTATTGTTTTATTATTATTGTTGTAGTCTGGGTAGCACCTACTATCACGAAAGTGCCCTCTCTGTCAATTTCTCTGCCCACTTACTGGGTAAATGCTCAGGTTTTAAATTGCATACACAAAAGTATTCATTGTCAATTCATGACCAGCAATAGAAGTTGCTCCTCCACTCCAAATCGACGGCAGTGATGACCACTATTCTGACGAGGATAGTGATGGCAAAAGTCCAGAGCACGTTCAAGACTATTGAATCTGATGTCTTATTTTAGTTTGTTGCTGAACAAAAGCCCTAGAATCTCATACAATAAGTAGTGAAGCATGTGCAGGTTTTCAATAGTTCTTTATATGTAAATTTTGTACCGTGTGCAAATTGTCTCGTAAACAGAAAATGGGCAAGCATCACTACCAATTTTTGTAATTGAATGGTTATGCACTTGACTGGTAGATACAATAGAATGGTATTATTATTATTATTATTATTATTATTATTATTATTATTATTATTATTAATAGGAAATTTTTCTCTTTTTAACAGCCAATATTTTTAATTAACCCGACATTTTGACTTCTTGCCGAAGTCCTCTTCAGGGGTCAACTGAGGTCGAAAAGAATAATAATAATAATAATAATAATCGGTTGACCCCTGAAGAGGACTTCGGCAAGATGTCGAAACATCGGGTTAAGTTATAACTAAAATTATTGGCTGTTAAAATGAGAAATATTTCCTATTATTATAATTATTTCAGCCGAGAATGACTGAATCATTATTATTATTATTATTATTGTTGTTGTTGTTGTTGTCATCATCTATATAATAATATGCTTGACGAAGACAACAGTGTGCATATTCATGAATAATTCATTAGCTGGTCAGGATGGTAAAGTGTCGCCACAAATTGAAGAGAGCAAGAGAGGAAAAATGACATAACTAAACCAAGTGGTAGAGAATGTAAGGGATAAAAGTGTGTTCCTAATTTGCAAAACTTGTTTCATCAAGTGCCACTATGTCGCAGTGCACTCAGTACTACCAATACTACTACTACTACTATTTATTATTATTATTATTATTATTATTATTATTATTATTATTATTATTATTATTATTATTATTATTATTATTATTATCCTGGGCTGGAGAGGGGATTTAAAAACTGGGAAGAATTCCATGAACCAGGATGGATCTGGTAATTGCATGTTCGCAACTAAACCTTAGCAGTTGAACAAAATGCTTGTAGCTATAATATTACCAACATTGATTAGGTTGTTCTTATATATATATATATTTTTGTGTGTGTGTGTGTGTGTGGGGGGGGGGGGGGGGGGTTAGGGTTGTTTCAAATGATTTGTATTTCAAGAGGGTGTACTAGGCCATGTTTACGTTGTCTTTTTGTTTGTTTTTGGTATAGTAGAGTTTATGACATATTTGTATTGTGTTCCAATTATTGAGCTACAGTGTACTGTTACTATGAAGTTTGTGTGAGGCTTCAAATTGTGGATAATATCTGCTTGCAAGTAAGTGAAATTTAGACTCATTTTAATCTATTTATTCTATTTTCTTGTAATCTTAGAGAAAAGATTACCATCACTTGAGACTTGTGAAAAAAGTTGATATGTCACACCAGGACAGTGGCAGCATGTGGGACCACTACACTACAGGACAGCAGCAACCAATTACATCTGGGATCATGACAGGATGAAGAGTGGAATTTCTGGATATCTGATTTGGGGTTATCATGGGCTAACATAATTATTGTGAAGAAACAATGGTGTGTATGTAAAATATTGTTGTCATCTATATTTTTTACTCACATTGAATGATGTTGTAGAAATGACACAAACATTATGTTCATAAAGGCCAAATAGTGGGAGCAAAGATCTGTGATGCCTGATCATAGGATTGCACGGTTTATGAATATTGTATAGGTGGCAATGACCCAACTGATGTGGTGGCGTCAGATGGAATCCCAAGAGTTCTCAGACATGTGTATATAAATTAATGCACTAGAATCTCTGAACTGAGAACAATTTGGGACCAGGCTATCAGTTCACAAATCACAGTTTTGCAGGTCATACATTTTCTATTGGAGTAAGTAGGGGCAAATGGAAAGTTCACTAAGAGGTGATTTATTTGTTAGAATTCATTATCAGAGGTTTTATTGTATGCTCACTATAGTGCTGCTAATAGGGATACTTTTTGTGGACGGGTGATTCTGCTCTATCAGGTACTTCAACTCATCAATAGCAGCTCGTTTGCCAACCATCCTGTTTATCACAGAGACTCCCAATTGTCTCGGCAATTCCTGGTTCCAACCTTGATGAAGTTCTCCCATTTTTCTCCCAGTTTATAGAATTCTCCCAATTTTCATTCCTCCTATAGCAGTTTCAGCATTTCAGGTTAATAGCAATACCAATTCGACTAGGCAGCTAAAATACAAGCTCCATCACTATATAGTAACTTATCATAGTTTAATGATATTAAAAATAATTTCACATGTTTGACATTGTGGTTCTTTCCTTAGTGAATTGATGGAAGCAAAAAACCCATAGTATCTTCTCTGTATCGTTATCAGTTTTAAGATTTATAATGTTTAATTAGTAGCTATACATTTGGTAAGTGTAATCTGCCAGGTTAGCTGTTGTTGTTGTTGTTGTTTTTTTTGTTTTTTTTGTTGTTGTTTGTTGTTGTTGTTGTTTTCTGGAAGGTTGGCAACTATGTATATATCAAAGAAGAATTCAGCACTACCACCATCAGCAACACCTAGAATAACCATACAGTACGATTGGCTGAGGACCCAGTAAAGCAATAGGAAAGGTCAACTATCTAAGCTATTATAAAGACCTGGCTTTGAAAATAGCTGTTCTGAATAATTTTTCAAAAATTCTTCAACCCAGGAAATGAAATGAATTTCTAGAAAGCACTTCTTCATCCAGTCCAACAGGAATGATTGGTATGTATTAAGCAGCATCCTTACCAACAAAGAATTTTCCCAACAGTATCTTGAGGTGTAGTTTCATGTGTTCTAATTTACAGGTAAAATATAAGTCCAAATCACCTAAGATCATCAATCCTTAATAGCAACCTGGTCATGATCACAATATTTTAGTGCCACTTGCACAACCATAAATGAATCAGAAGTCTGCACGCAGTGTGGTTAAGTTTTCTGAATCAAGGCTCCAACGATGTCAGTGCTAAAGTGCGATCAATGTCACAGCAACCAACAAACCACCCTCCTTTATCAAATTCTAGATTCGCCCATGAGGTGATAAACTGAAATTTTATTTTATTAGCTATAGCTATGCGTGCCAGTGCCTTGGGCATTGTCTCATGTTGGAGTTTTTCATGAGTTTATATTTGCTCAGAAATCTGAGATGTTTGTATACACAATAGCTTGACAAACTATACAATAAAAAAATAAAAGTTGATTTCTTCAATCAAAAAAAGAAAAAATAATATGTGACAAAAGAAGTTAATTAGCTACTACTACTCAAACTCTACTGGCAACATTAAGTATTCTACATGATATTGTCATTAACCAAACATCACGTGCTAAGTATCGTGCTATGTGTCTCGCATGGAGCTCATATACTACAGCTATTTCCTGGCTTTGTAAGTTTCTATAGTTGGTGTATTCTCTAGCCTCGATGCTTCCAATATTCCGAATAACTTAGTCCAAAATTCTTCAACCCAGGAAATATCTCGGACATCTGCTGGAATCTTTTCTGTATTAACAAGTCCAGCTGGAATGATTGGTATGTATCTAACGACCTTGGTACCAGCAAATAGTTTATCCAATAGATCTTTTATGTGGAGTCTCATATTTTTTAGCCTATTGGAAAAGTAATCTTGATCATGATGATCTCCCTCAACCTTTGCATCTGGATTACGTACTTTGTTGGCAAAAGAGAGCACAAACATAGCGTAGCGCCATCTTGCCCATCCAAACGTATGTGAAATATTCCTGATGACATATTCATCTTCTTTGTCCAGAGCACTTGCCACGTCTTGGTTCATATCGACAAAGAACACAATAGCATCAGGATTCTCATTCTTGTCCACCATATCACTAAGGTATTCATGATTCCTCTGGTTGGTTCCATTGTCCATTAGCCCAGGAGAATCATAAAAGATTATTCTTTTGTCTTTATAATCACACTGATAAGGTTCAACTTTCATAGTTTTTGCGATAAGGGTTTTTTCATTTTCAGCATTTATTTCAGGGACATCATTAGCAAATCCTTTTATTAGTCTAGTTTTCCCTACTCCTGTTTTTCCAGCCACAAGTACTTTTGGTATATCATTGTCCCAAGAACGCAAGGAGCAGACAAATAACCAGGAAATTACCGAGACGTAAAAAATATACTTCCCCCAGTTCCCAATAGTCGACAATACGGACAATACGAACGCCATGGCCTAGCAATAGTCTTTTCGACGGTCCCTGACGAACAACCCCCGCAACAGTTTAACGTCCACGCAGTGTCTCAGCAAAGATGAGGACGAAAAGTGGGCGCGTCTGGTTTGAGGCTACGAAATATTCAAGACGGTGCTATAGTGAATTCTGTCCCCCTCAGTCTCCCCCAGACACTATTTACTACTGTCCCTGGGGACTAGTGAGTCTCCCTAGGACAGTATTTACTAGCCCCCTAGGACAGTATTCACTAGTGAATATAGTCTCCCTGGACAGTATCATGAATAATGTCCCCCTTACGAAAAAAAAGAACATACCAAAGGCTGTAACTGATCATACTGCTGCATTTTTCTGAAGTTCCTCTCAGCGAAGCTCCTCACAGTGCTCCATTTAGAACATTAAACTGTTCCAGTGCTTGCAGGTTGACAATAACAACTGTAGTACCTCTAGTCATTGTTTGTGAGAAGTCACAAATTTAATAGAATTCATTTGAAGTAGCTAATTGAAGTGAGTATGCTTAATGCATCACAGTGTTACTATAGCTGACTTTACCAGGAACAGTTACATTCTAGATAGTACTCCGATTTTTCATAGTGCCAGAAATATCTTCCTCGCTTATTGTTCCTAAAAAAAGTTTAGTTGTAGCTGGTGGGGGGGGAGGAGGGGGGGGGGGGGGGAACAGTATTCACTTAGACAGCGGAATACTTTTGAGCAATCATTAGTCTTAGTCTTTGATTTTCATTGCTTCTTCCATTGGTACCTTCAGTGGAGTAAGAACATAAAAATGAGGGGGTGGGGGTAAAAACTTTATGGCTATTATGTAGTAATATAACAGCAAATAGTGTAATAATGATATACTGTAGGTGTGTTTAAATATACATGTATGACTAGTTATCAATCTGGATTTAAAAGCATAACTCCTGGTGGCAGGGACCTGCCTAGATCCGATTGAAATTTAAGTTATAATATTAACAATGAACCACGTCCAGCTCCCAGCTCATCTGTTGTTGTTTTTTAATTTTGTGGGGGGAGGGTTAAAGAAACAACTTTTCCAAAGCCATTGTGAGTAGATATGTCAACTTATGTATAAAAAAAAACTGCTTTAGTCATTTTACTATAGTCTCACACAGCCGACCCCTTTCCCTTTTATTATCCGCTCACGTGGGGGAGCCCTTCCCTCCGTGCATGAGCGGATAATAAAAGGGAAAGGGGTCGGCCACGCGAGACTAATTTTACTATAGCAGTTGCTGTAAAGCTCAAATTACTCATCACATATTTTGTGGGTTAGGGCTAAACTATGCTTAAAGTTGTTGAATAATTTTTTTAATGTTTACAATAAATTATTAGGCTGACTAGAATTAGGATATATAATTGCTGTCTCCACCTTGACTAATTATTCTCCAATCAATTATATAGAACTATCATAATGTACAAAAATTAGCTAGAAAGAAAATTCACTTGCTAGCGATTAGATTCTAATTTAAAAAAAGTAGCTAGCTATACACTATTTTGTTTTTGTTTTTTATTATTTCTTTTTATGTGTGTGTGTATGTTGTATGCATATCCTCTGGAGACAGCACTAGCTATGGGTGGGAGCACCAATGGAGCCAAGTAGCTAAATCAACAGCTGGGAATTAGTACTGCAGGCAGGAGCACTAATAGAGCCAGTAAATCAACTCACAAGACTCGATAAAGGAACAAAAAGAAGAAAAAGCACCAAGGAAGAAATGTGGAGACCTTGGAAAGTGACAATCTGATTTGGATGCATCAATGTCAGAGAGAAGCAGAGCATCAACAGAGATAGGAGTATTGGTGAATCAACAGATGTTGCTGTTTCTTTGATTTAAACCAAAGGCAATCCAGGATCAGATGGCAATGAAGGCAGAGGAGCTAAAGGCTGACAAGGAGAGGCATGAGACAGAGGTGAAGTTGTTAATTATTACTATTATTGTTGATGTTGTTGCTGTTGCTATTTATATTATTAATGGTATTAATATTATTATTATTATTGTTGTTGTTCTTGTTGCTCATTGCTACAGCAAAATAACTTTAAAAAAACCTGTATCAGCTAGCTATTCTATCGCATTCTTTAACTAGCTATTCCTGCTGCTTACTTCCATTAATGAGCTACTTTCCCTCTATGTTACAGTTACGCAAGGGAGAGCCAACCGGGTCGGGTCACACCTCGTTTTTGACTGGAAGAGACCAGACTTACGAAGATGACCGAACAGTCTTCAAGGTCAAATTGTCTTCTTCTACAATAGACCATCATTGGTAAAGCTGACTCAGATCATTCAGTCTGTTACACTGAAACTAGCAACTTAGTTATGATTATAATTCTTAATGCTCTCTAACACCAGGTGTGCTGAGGTACTCAAACAGACCCTCGGCTATCTGGGATCTAAATTTGGTTGCAGTAACAAGGCTGAGGTGTTATGAACTGTGATTCAGTTAGTTGTCATTAACATTAACTAAATTTACTGCTAGGCCCTGCCAGATTATGCTAGCATTTTCTGGCATAATAGACATGTAATAGCATAGTGGAATAATTCTAGAATTATCAGGGTATTTAGGAGAATAATAAAGGGAAAATGAGAATAATCAGTCCATATAGTCCTTAATTATAAAAGAAAATCAATAGTGCTTATTTTTTCCTCCCTTTTCTTTTACAAGAAAGGACATAAACTGTGTAGAAATGTGGTTATGAGGTAGATCTTCATTACTTGATTAAAGCATCTGTGAGTTAGTATTGGCCACTCTGTTATTGTATTTCCAAAAATGAAAAAAGAAAGTTTGAAATATAGGGAACATTTTTACGGGATGTTCAGTTTTCACTGAAAGATTAGCTTAATACAATCCTTCATATTGAGTAATTCAGTAAGAGACTGATAGTTTTACTCATTCATTTCATAACATACCAACTCTATACAGCTAGCTATACTGCAGTCATCACAATTTCACTTATTTCTAATTAGAAAAATACGATAATTTTAAGAACCATACTATTCTTTGGGGATAATAACTCATTTTTTCAGGATAAAAAAAAGAATAATTCTTAAAATTCAAAGCATAATCAGGCAGGCCCTAGTCACTGCTATTGTGTATTAATAAGAGATTCAATGCAGTCCAGGGGGTGATGGAAGTTGTTCAAAGTTGGGGGGGGGGGGGGGGGGCGGCATAATGTATCAACACAACAATTCACTCTCATAAAAATTTCTTTACTTTATGAAACATAGCTACAACTTAATAATAACTGAACTAAGTAAAATTGGATGGATTACAATATGCAGCTAAATGTTTATAATTATAATTTAATCAATTAATTTGATGAACATGCATCAAAATGGTATCATAAAAGTGTTCTACTTTTATCAGGACCATCAAGTCTTTATTTTACCCATGAACCTAAGACAACTGATTTGCCATAATAACAGCAGTATCTTTTCAATGGTTTTGCAAATAGAATTGAATTCATGAGCCAATCAAAATTAAAAAATTCAATTAAGTGGAAAACAGAGCATGTTTGTGCCCCACTGAGCTGTGACCCCTGGCCCCCAACTTACATAACCCCTGCAATTTTTTTAGCAAAGACCTTTGTGTCCAAATAGCTATTGCCAGAGTTTGACAAAAATGAAGAAAAAAATGCTCCAAATTTAATCAGCTGAAACATTATTCCCACTTTTGACCAATGTGGGCGGTCATTTGCATGTTCCTCTACCACCACAACTGCAGTGGGAGAAATATCTTCAGCTGAAGCTATATAATTCAAATTTCAATTTGGCAATGAAGCACCAAAGGTGTGAACCCTCAGTGCTACTATGACAGATAAAAAGCATCAGTTAACATGGTAACTGCAGAATTAGGAAAGCATGCTAACACTCTGGAATTACCTGATTACTCAGTGTTAGCTCTATGGCACATAGGGAAAGAGTAAAAATAAAGTGCACACTTCAAGTTAAAATTAATGTGTGTATTTTCAGTGTTCAGAGGCACATAAAATAGATGGAAAAAGTAACCATTACAGAACATAGCTATAAAGACGAGTGCAGAAAAGTTACAAAAAGTAAATGTCACAAGATGAAAAATCAACAATGAATGAAACAAACTACAGTTTCAAAATGTATCTGCCTGCTATGATCAAGCCAAAGGAATATTATAATATTTTCCAGGGTTTTTAAGTTTGTTTATTCATTAATTTCATTATTCACACCGTTTAGGGTGTTAACTCACACTGAACTTGGTATGTAGCTACTTCACACCAAAATGATGAGGTGTGCACATCACACCATATTTTGGTGTGACTTAGCAAGTGATTCATACTAAGTTTTGGTATAAACTATGCATCTTTTGGTTTACAGTGTACTCCCTTATTAATTTTTTTTAACTTCTATTAACCATTTAGCTAATTATACTTAAGTAGCCAGGTTTGTTTGTTTTTTAACAAAAGAGACTGAAATTAAGTTAGTGGATTTCAATTACAGTAATACGTCCACATAAACTATAAATAAGTAAAGTAAGATGATTATAAAAAAATGTGTCACTTGTAGTGCTGCTTGGCCGCTTGTAGTGCTTTGCTTGCTGCTTGCACCTAAATTAGAAGGTGGAGCATCACAAAATGAAGACGAAACTGGTAATGAAGCTACAGTTTCATGTTCCTTTTCATCAGAAAATGGCATTTGGCTCTTTTCATGTGATGATTCCTGTCTTTCTACATTATCATCTGCCTGTTTTGGTTTCAACAAAGTTTTGTATGCCTTCTTCCAGAAATTATCTATCCAGGACTTCCCTAGGCTATGAGCCGGAATGATAGGTTCTGATATTACTCCAACAGGAACCACATCAATTTTGTTAATTACTTCTTTATCGACATTTTGTGCTTCCAAGGCATTTACAATGCTTGTATGATGCATGTCAAAAGTTTCACTAAAGTAATTTGTACTTTTCACACCATCTGGAGGTTCCCCAACCTTTTCAAGTCTATTGGCAAACGTCAATATAAACATTGCTTTTTGCCATACTTTCCATCCAAAAGCTTTAGTAACATTTCCTATAACTTCTTTGTCCTCCTCTTCAATCACATAGTCATCCATTTTGATAGCAAATATGAGTAAATTAGGTTCTCCACTGTTCTTCACCATTTCAGAAAGGTATTCATAATCATTAGCATATTCACTATCCTTCAAACCAGGAGTGTCGAAGAAAATAAAACAAAAGCCTTCATGGCATCCTTCATATGCCGTCACTTCTGTTGTGTGTGGGAGTAAGGGGTCCAATGAAGGTACAAATTTAGAAGTAAGTCCTTTGATAAATGTGGTTTTTCCAGACCCCATCTTCCCGGCCACCAATATCCGACTGACACCTGTATTTTTTAGCCACTCTTGGAGATCTTTGATTCTTTCTATAACACATTTAGTGTCATGATGCTCTTCGGGGCATCCCCAACGAAAAGAAAGCTCAAGATCAAACTCCACATGATCCTCAAAGTTACTGCAGTTCACTGAACATAAAATAAAATAAGTGCAGATCTCAAAAAATAACATGCACCAAATACAGATACTTTTCTTGATGAAGATATATACTGTTACCTATCACTACAGTTTGTTCCTCGTAAATAAAATCTATCAAGTTCTTACTCTTATAAATTTTCATATCAATGTGATAAATGATAAAAGATTTTTTCTTGGTTTGTCAATAAAAGTATGCTTTATCAAGTGTATAGTTACTCTAAATTAAATTTAATCAATGGACAAAACAAAAAACAACCTTTTTCTTCAGATTATCTTCATTTTCATTAAATATTGGTTACTGCACATGTCTAGCTTTATAACTTACAGATAATTGGTACAGTTATGCTAAATGCTGGGTGTAAGTTGAAAGTCTCAATTGGAAATGTAAAACAGTGTATCTCCCAAACCTTAGTCTCGCAGGCCAGACCCTTTACCGAACACAAGCGGGGAAAGGGTCTGGTCAAACTCAATAGACTTTTTTGTTCACATTATCCACGAAAATCGTGGATGACATGCACAGTATGCCTACGTCTTCAATAGTGCCACCTACGCTCGTATAAGTATTCGCATCATCAATAAGAACTAGATGTTTAGCCTATGACGTAAGCACTCTGTTGACGCTCGCGCAGTAAAAATATTACTGATGATGCGGAACTATCTCTAGTACCGAGTTTGACCAGACCCTTTCCTCGCTTGTGTACGGTAAAGGGTCTGGCATGGCGAGACTACCCAAACTCTGCAATAAAAAAATAAAATAAAAAACAGCTATAGACTAACTAGAGTACTGCAGCTACAGTCTACCCCTAGTAATGTTTCAGCAGGCATAATATTGCACTGCTGGCCTCAAACAATGGAACATACACACACACACACAAATCACAGTATATACGTACATATAGGACAATGCTTGCTTACCAGTGATGGATTATGGGTCAGACTCATTAGCCCAAGTGAGTCAAACACCACAACCTAGCTCTGCTATGTGAATTGTGTGGTTTTAATCAACAGAATGTCCAAGTTTCAACATCTCAAGCACCCCTCCCCCACCAACCCTAGCCAAAGGTTGACATTTATTAGCAAATACACACTGGCATTACGTCCTCTGGCTACATGTGTCTGTCAAGCCATTTAGTTATGCATCTTACAATCCATAACAACTAAACTTACATGAAGTAGCTAAACACTTAGCCTTAAAGATAGCTAACTAACTGACTGAAACATTTTGGTACTTCAACATTTCATAGGTCTTTCTAGCTCGATATCCCTACATGTAATTTTCTAATCGGTTTCATAATTCTTTCTTTATTCACTGAGGTAGTTTAATCGTTTTCTTTGTTGTTGTTTTGTTTATTTATTTATTTATTTTTTTTTTTTTTTAAGTTAGCTAATTTGCTAAACTCTATAGTGCTGTTTAGTTAGTGTACACAGCTTTAAAATCGCCTCCCCCTCTTCTTCCCTGCAACCCCCCAACTAACAAAGCACGATCCTCCCCCGCTTACTTACTGTGTTTTTCGGTCTTAGACCCTTCAAATAGGAAACACATTAAAATCAATAAGAATGCTGCCATAGTCTACCGGCGGCCTCGTAGCACTTATAAGATGCGCGTTAATTAAATTTGCTATTGACCCGACCAACCAACCAAACTACAAGTAAGTGCATTTGGAGGTGGGTACACGTGAAGCAAATATAAACTGGTTTGTTCGAAAGTGAAGGGGCTCAGCCTGGAGCTCCTCTCCTACAGCTAGCTGTGCCACTTTCAGTGCTTTTTGAGTCACACTTTCAAATTACAACTTTCAAGAAGTACAGGGACACAAGCAATAATGCCCCCCCCCCCCCCCCCCCTTTCTATGCCACTGGTGTAGATAGCTATTATCTCTTTGCTCACTTTTATGAGATGTACATAGCTTATCTTTCAAACGAATTTACTCTTAGATTGAAACTTTCTCACCTAAAGGAGTCTGGAAAAAAGCAAAGGAAAATGTGAAAAAATCTTAGTCGTCGCAGGGGTTTAATCTAGTTTTTATGAAGGATCAGAACTTGATAATTGTGAATTTACTCTAATAATCTAGCTACATTCTGCTAAAACATGCAGTCATTCGCCTAATCAGTTAGCTATTAGCCCCTCATGTTATCATATCATTATGCCAAAAGCACCTGATTAAAAAAAGCCTGGTGAGAAAAAAAACAGACTCAAATCTTTCAATATAATTGAAGCGATTAGCTAGCTATGATATACAATTACCGATGACAAAATTAAGTCCAGCGAATGGAGGATAATATATTTGAGTGTGATGATGTATTTTATTTGTGTGTTGGCACTTGTTTTTAATGTCACCTTGCCAACAAGAGTTTCTTACATGTAGCTAATAGCTAGATAGCTGGTCAACTAATTTCCGGAAGTCAAAAAAATGTTGATCTTAATCTTGGGTATAAAAATTTTCATGTTTTTATCACAACACAATACATTGACTATCAATATACAGCTAACTACAGTGTGTATATTATAGTAAACAAAAAGCTATATAACTAATGCAAACTTGATATTTAATAAACATCATTTGAGTCTTCTATCTTGTTATCTGCAGCGTTACACGCCTCTTTATGACCACCATCATGTGGTACATTGCTTCTTCTATTTGTCTCCTCTGATCTTTTCAAAACTTGGAGCAAAATTAAGTCAGGGAGTATGTTTGACTGGACCAAAACTCATCCACCCAAGATATGTCTTGGACATCGGCCCTCATATTTGGTTCACTGAGTAACCCAACTGGTATAACAGGCATCATTTTTATTGTTGCTTCATCTATTAATGAGTTCAACAATTGCTTTTATGTGTAGCCTCATTTCAAACAGTTTCTGACTAAAGTAAAACTGATCGTATACATCTTTAGGCTCAGCAGATCTAGTTTGGACTTTTCACTATGTTGGCAAAACAGAGCATAAACATGGCATGGCGCAATTTAACCCACCCTAATGCATTAGATATGTTCTTTATGACATACATATCTTCTTCATTAAGGGATTCTGAAAATGGCTGGTCCATACTGATGAAAAATATAATTGCATCAGGGAGTATGTTTTTCGTCACGATTTCCTTTAAATAACTAAAATTGTCCCCCCTGTTATCTGTGTTGGCTCCTACATTCATCCCATGAGAGTCATAGAAGGTAAACTTAACACCTTCATGAAAGAAATCATAGGCCTCAAGTTCAGTGGTTATAGGTAGCATCTCACTGCTTCCAGTCACATTATTTGCAAGTCCTTTTATGAATCGAGTTTTTTTTCCTGTTCCTGTTTTCCCTGCCAAGAGTACTTTGTATACATATTGTTGAGCTTTAGCCATTTGGAGATAATGTCCTGAGATTTCAACATGCATCTTACATTAGTATCTCCACAATCCTTAGCAAGATACTCCACTTTCTCCTCCCAAGTTCCCAAGGTACTCTGAAAAACACACAAAAACAAGATAAAAGCAATTCTTCTTCTTGGGTGCTCCTACGTAGCTGTTGACACTGACTGTTCTATAAAGGAGAATTTCAAAGATTTCGCCCCATTTGAAACACCCCGGCCCCTTATTAATACCATTATAGTTGCTTCTTACCCCACCTACTATTCTGAGCAACAAACTTGGGTGTTTCTGCATACACTCCTACTATATTTTTACAAAAAAAAAAAAAAAGGATATGTACTCAATAAACTCTTGTGATTAGAAGCTCAGAGTAATATATTGTGAACTGATACTTATTTTGCGTGCCAAATTTAGCAGTTAAAATATACGAATGCCATTATTTGGGCAGGGGTCTGAATGCATTTGCTACATTGATACTGATGAGACTGTAAAGATGTAAAAAAAGATAAGTTAGTAAAATGCTCAAAGTGAAACAGCAACTGTGTGGTAAAGCATCGCTTGAGAAACAAAAGTATCGACGATTTATACCATTTTTTGAGCAGTTTGCCTGCCGTTGTGCTTTCTCTATTCCCTGGCGTTGAGAGGCCTGTATGCTCGTGTCTCGGGGATGTGCTACTCTCTAACCCGATAAGTCGACGACACAACGTTTGTTGAACACAAGGGACTGCGCTATATTTATGTGTAAGGGACCTGGAAGTCAACCGCTACTCATTGTTGGTGGTCGAGGGATCCGAGGAGAGGGCTTTATATTAATACTAATATAGGGAGGGGACTGGAGACGGCCACGCTCGCTAATCACTGCTTTTGACTGGTTTCTTGTAAAAAAAATATTTTGTTACTCTAACTGGCTCTCAACTAAAGAATAGTGATGGAAACTTGCAATGAAGATGACAAAGTCACCAGAGTCTGCAACTTTAAACAACACTCAGTGTGTCCCAGCTATGACTTAAACATGCTCACTAGGAAGTTGAAGCTATCTAGCAACCATTCAGTTGGATGAAGTACTAAAACAGTTATAGGTTGATCGCATGTCGGTTTTGTAGTATTCCACACACACACACATACATGTGCATGGAGAGTTTCAATACACTGTAGTGCACACTCTATACAATTCTAGTAAAGATGGCGGCACCTATGTGAATATCAGGGCAGATAATTTCGATTTCCGCTCCGGATTGGAAATTCGTCTGAGCTCACATGTATATAGCTACCGTACAGTGTTATTTAGTGTTGATGCCTGACTGCAAGGTATTCCATTATTGTGAACTTGTCTTTTCTTTTACAGAGGAGTGGTTTGTGAGTGGAATGACTGACAGAGTGGGAGTGGAGGACACGGAGTGTGTGCAAGCATTCTCACTGAACACAGAGCCACAGTTCAGAAGTGGTTTGATGGTACCGGCTGTGGACGATGGTAAGGATGGTACGTCCACTAAGACTGATCAAGACAACTACCACAGACAGCAGGTGAGCTCTTCTGACTATGGAGGAGTCCATTACGGCAATAATGGCAGGTCCGCTATGCAGGAGTGCCAGTTGGAGGGAAGTAGGGAGGTCAGAGGAGTGCAAGAAGAAATAGATTATGTCAATTATGAGGACGACGAAAAGGAGCAGTATGAGCACTTGCATATGGTGGAAAATTCTGATAAGGAGGTGGCAGGATCCCAGGTGGCGAGCAACACTGGGGAACAGCAATACAATTCAAAGGACCGATGCAAGGATTTGGAGAAGGTGGGGCTGGGTGTGGGGGAGGGGTGTGCGGGAGGGGAGGCTGAGTGGGTGGTGGGAGGAGTGTGGGTATGTGTTGGTAGAGTCAGGTTGAGAGTTGGTAGGTGTGGCGGGAAGGAGTTGAAAGAATGGTAACACTGTAGCCGACTTTGAAGTCCTGCAACACTTGCTCACCCTCAGCTAACTTCTGCCATTAATTTAGTCCATACAAATAGAAAAGAGTGTTTCATGACTGATGATCCTTTCCTAACATAAGCCTCTTAAGTATGCAGGAACCTCGGGGGCTACTGCCCAAGCCTATAGAATTTAATTAATTTAGCCACTATATGGGGATACTCCTGTTATTAGATACTGTTTATTAGATAAGTATTTGTTGTAGTTTATGTTGTAATTAATTATTCATGCTCAACTCTTTACCACCTTTACAATAGTCTCGCATAGCCAGACCCTTTACCTAACAGTTACGCTGGGAAAGGGTCTGGTGGCATTTGTACATAGTACCAGCTCAAAAGGAATGTAATTAGTCCTTCACCAATACTCCACGGTTAAACCCTTATGTAAACGTAAAAATACTGCACACTGAAAACTTCAAAGCCTAGCTAAATGCTTGTACAAAATATCTCTTGCACTGTGAGAGAAGGTGTGATATAAGGTGTGCATTACTGCCTTATGGCACTTGTTGGTAGCTATAAGGTACAACATACTAGCTTATCCTCCTAGCTTATAACAGTGGCATTATTATTGTCACAAAATCGCCTGTTTTTTTTTTGTTGTTGTCAATATCAAAGAGCAAAGCTTTATTATATATCCACCAATTTACTCCTGCAGCCCTTTCATGTATCCTGTCGTTTTTCACTTTATTTGCAGCAAGTTCCACAACCTAATTCCTCTATTATAGTACATACGCGGAAGTCTCGAGACAGTGGAAAAAAGAGCTGATTGAGTGGCTGCGGTAACCCTAAATTGCTGACAATCACCACCAAAACCACAACTTCCCCCTGAGATCTGGAGGGTATTGAATCAGCAGGTTGCAGATTCGAATCCCCCGGGTAGGGTCTTTTTTTTTTTTCTTGTTGAGTTTTCTGATTTAGGAAATGATGATGCTTTACCAATTCTGATCAGCTCATGAATTATTCATGAACAGTATTATTAATTTTAAATACTTGGCAGCTTCTATTATTCCATAGGTGTTTTTATAAAAATTCCAAAAAAAATATGAAACAGCTAGAAATACGTTTACCTTAAGGGTGCTGGCACATAGCAACGCCTGGGCGCCTTTAGTAGCGCACTCCAGCTGAATAGTCGCGCATTATCTATCACAAAGTCACGCGCCCCGCTTTGTAACAAATTAGTGTCTGTGAAATGCAGCTGTGCCTCACTCACCACTACGGGCGTACTGATAGAGCGGGGCGGAGTCAACTTACAATAAAAAATCCTTGCGTTCTAAATAATAGATAGACAACAAAATCGAGGGATTTACCGCCCACAGAATCTTGAGGGATGCGGGGTGTACCGTCCCGAGCGTAGCGAGGGCAGTACTAGCGTGCCCGAGGGATTCGACGGGCGGCAGTTCCCGAGATTTCGTTGTCTATCTGTTTTAGAATGTAGCAACTATATAGCCTAGTTACCAGGTGGGAAAACATTTTTTCTACTTCTCTGCTTCTATGCTGACATTGTACGACAAGGACGGTTGGGAAATTACTGAGGAGTCCACTAAGTGCAGCAATTCCGGTTGTTTAGGCGAGCCGTGGTGCAGCGCATGGGGTATATGTAGTTCGCTTGACTCCAGTAAACACGCAAAAGTGATGGAGTTCAGTAATTTGGGGCAGGAGGATCAGTATGATTATCTTTTCAGTGAGCTTAGTCAACAAGAATATTCTAGCCAAACCTGTACCTCAGAACATTCACATTTTACCTCAACTTTTACTACAAATTTTCAAAACCAGTTTAGTTCTTCGTATAGCTCCTCTCAGTTAGCTTCTGTACTACCTTCTTCCACTGAGTCAGCTCTTCCGTCTAATTCCTTACAGTCAGTTCACCAGTCCAGCTCCTTACAATCAGCTCTTCCGTCTAATTCCTTACAGTCAGTTCACCAGTCCAGCTCCTTACAATCAGCTCTTCCGTCTAATTCCTTACAGTCAGTTCACCAGTCCAGCTCCTTACAGTCAGCTTCTTTTCAGTCTAGCCCGTCACAGTTAGGTCTCCAGTTTAGCTCCTCACAGTCAGCTCTCCAGACTATAGCTTCTGTATCAAGGTTTAGTCAACCTGTACCTGATGACGAAATTGTTAAAGCTCGTATGAAGGCCATACCAAAGAAGACTCGCCAAGACACTGATTATTGTGTTAGATTATGGAATTCTTGGAGGGATAATAGAAGAAAACTAGGTTTTGATGTACCACAATTAAGTGAAGTTGACAAGATTATTCAGGCACAGTGGTTGACCAGGTTTATTTTGGAAGTAAGGAAAATTAACGGAAGTGAATACCCTCCAAACACACTATATCACATAGTGAACGGCATTATGCGGCATGTACGCATTTCTAACCCTGGTACTGACTTTTACAAGGATGCAGAATATTTGGGCTTCATAGCAAGCTTAAATGCAGAGATGAAGCGTCTTCAATCAAAAGGAATGGGATCTACTCAGAAGCAGGCTGAGTCCCTATCAACACAAGAGGAGGAACAGCTTTGGGAAAATCAAATTCTGGGTGACCATAGCCCCCAAGCTCTCCTCAATACAATGGTTTTTATGATTGGACTATATTTTGCACTAAGAAGTGGAGATGAACACCGCAATTTATGACGAAATCCATGCCAGATTAAAATAGTAGAACGTTCTGGTCAAAGATCATATTTGGAATATACTGAAGATATATCAAAAAACCGTCCTGGAGGCTTAAAATGAAGAAAAATTAAACCTAAAATAGTGATCCATCATGAAAATTTGGAGAACCCAGGCAGATGTATCCTCCCTTCTGGCATTTAGTATCCTGATGGCCTAGTTTGACAAAATCTATGCTGGGTAGAGTGCCTGCTTCACAATACAAAAAAGGGGCCAGCTATGTTCTAAAGTAATGGATCCAGAATCTTCTCTCGCGTACTACTCAGGAATTGATGAACGGCTATGGTTCAAACTTTGCCAGGGTTTAGGGCCACAAGGGGTCGACCCTATTACATTGAGATATTTTTAATATACGGAATTTTATAGAAATAATCGACAATAGTTCACGTGATAAGGTAGTAAAAAGAAAAGTAAAATAGAATTCAACAAAACTCAATGTTATGGCATACACACAAGGGTAAGAAAATGATATACAAAATATCGGCTTCTAAACTACGGTGGTAGCCGTGCAGTACTGCCGTGAAGTCCAGAATGGTGACGGGGTATTTCTTGAGATACGATCGACTTCCAGTCTTCATTCCCGGTAGGTGCTTTCTCCTAGTAGTACTTGCTGGCCTGCATAAATAAAATAACTTGGAAGGGGAAAGCAGAAGTAAGTTTAACGCGCCCTAGCAACTGTGGCCTATTTGGCGTTTTTTTTTGCGCTCAAAGAGTGTGCCAGCACTCTTAAGGGTTCATTGGGCAATACTGTAAATCATTTGGTGCATGCTATCTAGAACTCTATAGGTACCAGACCTACTGAAATGGTACATTAATCAGGCTAGCCATTATAGTAATGTAGTTTATTTGTTTCTGTTTTTTTGTTGTTGTTGTTGCTGTTTTGTTTTCTTGTTCTTTTCAATCCCTATGTTTGAGCAATCACAATGTATACATTTATACATACACTTGAATGTCAATTGGTGGAGATAGTTTTAAATAGACCCATTTAGAATTGACAGCAAAATTGGGATTAACTTGTGTATACATAATATATTTTTTCTTTTCTTTTTTTTTTTTTTTTTTTTTTTTTTTGCAAATGCTATTCTCAGAATGCAACCAAAGAGGAAAACAAAAGTATCAGTGAGAACACAGAAATGACCAATGAGGCCGGCAGTGATAAAATACAAGGGCCCAGTGAAGTTGAGCATAATGAAGACGTAAGCCAAATCTTCAGCAAAGATGAGAATCAAGGTGCTAACAAACATGACAACCAGAATGCAGGTCAAGATGACAACCAGAATGCAGGTCAAGATGACAAGCAGAATGCAGGTCAAGATGACAACCAGAATGCAGGTCAAGATGACACCCAGAATGCAGGTCAAGATGACAAGCAGAATGCAGGTCAAGATGACAACCAGAATGCAGGTCAAGATGACACCCAGAATGCAGGTCAAGATGTCATCCAGAATGCAGGTCAAGATGACAAGCAGAATGCAGGTCAAGATGACAAGCAGAATGCAGGTCAAGATGACAAGCAGAATGCAGGTCAAGATGACACCCAGAATGCAGGTCAAGATGTCATCCAGAATGCAGGTCAAGATGACAAGAAGAATGCAGGTCAAGATGACAACCAGAATGCAGGTCAAGATGACATCCAGAATGCAGGTCAAGATGACAAGCAGAATGCAGGTCAAGATGACACCCAGAATGCAGGTCAAGATGACAACCAGAATGCAGGTCAAGATGACACCCAGAATGCAGGTCAAGATGACAACCAGAATGCAGGTCAAGATGACAAGCAGAATGCAGGTCAAGATGACAACCAGAATGCAGGTCAAGATGACAAGCAAAATGCAGGTCAAGATGACAACCAGAATGCAGGTCAAGATGACAACCAGAATGCAGGTCAAGATGACAACCAGAATGCAGGTCATTATGACAAGCAGAATGCAGGTCAAGATGACAACCAGAATGCAGGTCAAGATGACAATCAGAATGCAGGTCATGATGACAAGCAGAATGCAGGTCAAGATGACAAGCAGAATGCAGGTCAAGATGACAAGCAGAATGCAGGTCAAGATGACAAGCAAAATGCAGGTCAAGATGACAACCAGAATGCAGGTCAAGATGACAACCAGAATGCAGGTCAAGATGACAAGCAGAATGCAGGTCAAGATGACAAGCAGAATGCAGGTCAAGATGACAACCAGAATGCAGGTCATGATGACAAGCAGAATGCAGGTCAAGATGACAAGCAGAATGCAGGTCAAGATGACAAGCAGAATGCAGGTCAAGATGACAAGCAGAATGCAGGTCAAGATGTCATCCAGAATGCAGGTCAAGATGACAAGCAGAATGCTGGTCAAGATGACAACCAGAATGCAGGTCAAGATGACATCCAGAATGCAGGTCAAGATGACAACCAGAATGCAGGTCAAGATGACAACCAGAATGCAGGTCAAGATGACAACCAGAATGCAGGTCAAGCATGAAACACCCCGAATGCGGTCAAGATGACAAGCACCGAATGCAGTCAAGATGACAAGCAGAATGCAGGTCAAGATGACACGCCCCAGAATGCAGGCAAGATGTCATCCGGAAGCGGTCACCCCCCAGATTGGGAACAAGCCGTCGCTGGTCAAGATGACAACCAGAATGCAGGCAAGATGAACCCCCATCCAGAATGCAGGTCCGAGACAAACCAGAAGGCAGGTCAGATGACAACCCGAATGACAGGTTCAAGATTGACACCAGAATGCAGGTCAAGTGACACCACAGAACTGCAGGTCAAGATGACAAGCAGAATGACGGTCCAAGATGACAGCAGGTCAAGATGACACCCAGAAGCAGGTCAAGATGTCATCCAGAATGCAGGTCAAGATGACAAGCAGAATGCAGGTCAAGATGACAACCAGAATGCAGGTCAAGATGACATCCAGAATGCAGGTCAAGATGACAAGCAGAATGCAGGTCAAAATGACACCCAGAATGCAGGTCAAGATGACAACCAGAATGCAGGTCAAGATGACAAGCAGAATGCAGGTCAAGATGACACCCAGAATGCAGGTCAAGATGACAAGCAGAATGCAGGTCAAGATGACAAGCAGAATGCAGGTCAAGATGACACCCAGAATGCAGGTCAAGATGTCATCCAGAATGCAGGTCAAGATGACAAGCAGAATGCAGGTCAAGATGACAACCAGAATGCAGGTCAAGATGACAAGCAAAATGCAGGTCAAGATGACAACCAGAATGCAGGTCAAGATGACAACCAGAATGCAGGTCAAGATGACACCCAGAATGCAGGTCATTATGACAAGCAGAATGCAGGTCAAGATGACAAGCAGAATGCTGGTCAAGATGACAACCAGAATGCAGGTCATGATGACAAGCAGAATGCAGGTCAAGATGACAATCAGAATGCAGGTCAAGATGACAAGCAGAATGCAGGTCAAGATGACAAGCAAAATGCAGGTCAAGATGACAACCAGAATGCAGGTCAAGATGACAAGCAAAATGCAGGTCAAGATGACAACCAGAATGCAGGTCAAGATGACAACCAGAATGCAGGTCAAGATGACAACCAGAATGCAGGTCAAGATGACAACCAGAATGCAGGTCAAGATGACAAGATGCAGTCAAGATGACAGCAGAATGCAGGTCAAGATGACAAGCAGAATGCAGGTCAAGATGCAAACAGAATGCAGGTCCTTATGACAAAGAATGCAGAATGCAGAATGAAGGTCAAGATGACAAGCAGAACAAATGCAGAATGCAGGTCAAGATGACAACCAGAATTGCAGGTCAAGATGACAAACCAAGAGATGCAAGGTCAAGATGACAAACCAGATGCAGTCAAGATGACACCCAGAATGCAGGATGCAAGATGACAAGCAGAATGCAGGTCAAGATGACAAGCAGAATGCAGGTCAAGATGACAAGCAGAATGCAGGTCAAGATGACAACCAGAATGCAGGTCATTATGACAAGCAGAATGCAAGTCAAGATGACAAGCAGAATGCAGGTCAAGATGACAAGCAGAATGTTGGTCAAGATGACAACCAGAATGCAGGTCAAGATGACAAGCAGAATGCCGGTCAAGATGACAACCAGAATGCAGGTCATTATGACAAGAAGAATGCAGGTCAAGATGACAAGCAGAATGCAGGTCAAGATGACAACCAGAATGCAGGTCAAGATGACAACCAGAATGCAAGGCAAGACGAAATGATGATGAGCCATGATGAAAATCAGAGAGATGAAAAAGAAAGGCCAGAAATGGGTAGCGAAAGTGATAACCAAAGGATCAGTGATGATGACAACCAAAGCATCTTTGATGATGAAAACGAGCAGGTTGTTAATAATATAAATAGGCCAGTCGTTGAAGAGGTGCAGCCTATAGGTAAGTTATACTGTGTAAAGTTCGTTGTAATCAGGGAGGGAGGGAGGGGGATGTATACAAGTCAGGTTGCATAGTTGCTAGGTAATTGCTAAATGGAGCTCACCAATCTAGTAACAAAAGAACAAAATAGCCAGCCATTAACCATTATGTTGTTCCCTCAAGCTTAAACTGTATTCTAACAATCTTATCAATGGCACTTCTAACTTGCTGAAGCTTATCACTGCTAATTCATCATTAAGACTGTAAAACCTGCAAGATATATTAATAGTTGTGTAAGTACATGGATGATAGAACTAGCCTGTTGCTCCGCCCAGTTTATACTCGTACTTTTTCAATTCCTCTCACAAATTTTAGTGGGGGCAATATGTAGTTATTCTTCGCCTTAGTAAAAATAAACACTGTATCATAGCAATGTATTAAGGGATAAGTATGTTTCAGTAATGTTATATGAAACTATGTATTGTAGATATTTGAGTGGTTCCTTTATGTCATAATAGGACGTCTTTGTCGGCGGCTAATTATTACTGGTGTTATGGTTTCAGTTGGCCCACTTTTGGTTATTGCGATTGCCGTATTGATTAATGCTATTGTAACGAGTAATCCAGTGGATAACATTGGTATTACTGAAAATGATATCATCTCACAGAGTCAGTTATGGAGTGAAGACAGTAAAATCAAAATGCTAGCTATCGGTCGACTAGGGACAGGAAAATCCACACTAGTACGAAGTTTGTTTGGAAAAGATGGTCACAAATCTCCTCCAACGATAGACGAAAGCCGACACAAGCCAACTTTTAATGAAAACTCTTTAGTCATTAATGGTGTTCCACTTTCAATCATGATGTGGAATCAACCTAAAATGGACGACCTTAATTCTCACAGTAAAAGTGAACTTGACAACTATGATATTATTCTGTACGTCATTAAGATGAGTGACACTCGTTTTCAGCCACAGGATGGCATCCTCATGAGAACTCTAATCAAAACTTTCGGGATACGGTTTATTAATAAAACTTTATTCATTCTCAGTTATGCCAACCAAGTCGGCTATCTTGATGGTAAAACAGTTTATCAAAAAACAAAAGAAAATTTGGCCTCAAAGACGCTTAATTGGAAAGAAAGGATACATTCAAAATTATCAGAACATTCTGGTGTAAACTTGCCACATGTTGACTTGGTTCATGCGGGCCATCCTCTACAGCCCAAGTTGTATGATCTCCATTGGCCAAGCAAGGTTCTGGAGATGATGTTTTATAAATTAAATGAATTGAAACGGCCTGCATTGGCAAGAGCGTGCGAGAAATATATGGTTGATGCACTCCGAGGAAAGTACGATGATAAACCTGGTGGGTGTAACTTTGATAAATGAATTGTAACTAGTTGATTATATACATGTTTTTGTTGTTTTTGTTTGGTGGTCCCTTTTTTTTTCTTTTCTTTTTTCTTTGTGCATTGTAACTGTTTTGTTTTTAAGTAGCTAGCTCTATATATATATGCAATATTCATTCAATCTAAGTAAATTAGCTACAGCTCACTAACAATTTTAAAATTATTTATTGTATTAGCTATATTTTGTTTGCTACACTGATGTCTGTATTTTCAAAGTTGTGTTAATATCACATTTATTTCGTATTTACAAATTACTAAAAATAATTGAGTAGCTTTCACTGTTGTAAACAACTAATGGTATTTTGAAATTTGTAAAAGTGTTTCTTGGGAGTTCAATGAGAGGATTAGTTTCATTCCATTGAGTAACATCGTTGTCCAATCTTTACCAAACAACTTGTGCTCAGTGAAATGGCCTACAGGTACAATGGGAATCTGATGAATCAATGACCTGAGACCTTCTTCAGTCAACACTTTATGAATAAAGTCCTCCCACTGAGAAACCTTCTGTTTAAGATGTGCTTCAGATCGCTGCACAACGTGGTTCTTGTCCAAAACTTGCACTCGATTGGCAAACGCCAAGACAAACATGGCTTTGCTCCACAAAGTTTCTCCAAATAACTTGCAAAGTTTCCTCAAAAAAATAGTGTCTGTAGGACGTATTCGAGTATCGTCCATTTTTATTACATACATTACAAGATCAATATCTGGAAGAAAAGATTGTAGCTCTTTGGCATGCATTTCATCCTTCAGAGACCGTAAAAATTTCAAAGTGAGGTTAACTCCATCCAGATCAAAATAATTGCTTGTAAGTTTGTGTTCATTTCCACTTTTTGGTATTGTCTTGCCAATCAGTCCTTCAATTAATGTAGACTTCCCCACTCCATTTCTTCCCATTATGAGAATGCTTAATTTGCTGGATGACCAAGCAGTTTCCTTATCACCCTTACCGTCATCTGGAGGAATCGTTGAAGCAGTTTCCTGATCATCAGTTGGATAAACTCTCATACTGTCATCTGGAGGAGTCATTGAAGATGTGTTTTTAAACTCCTGACAATCAATGTTTAATGCTCTGCAGAGAAGCAGCACTAAAAAGAAAAAAAAAAGTAATGCTATCAACTGGTGCACATTAGAGACTATCTCCCCTCCAGTTCAATACTAGAAATACTTACCGGAAGCTAGTGCGACTACGATACTAAACTTAGCGCTTTTTTCTTCAATTTTTTCTTGGGAAGGTCCTTCCTCAGCTGTCAGTGCCATATCCACAGTAACTACGCATTAGGCGCAAACTACTTGAAAGTGAACTTTAAACTCTATGCAACACGGGGGTGTGGTTTGGAAGTCCGTCCGTTTGGAAAGACGTTATGTGCAGAACGGCTGACCCTCACCTTTGACCTCACGCAATGTCTTTGCGCGTGCTCTTGGTGCCAGCTTTCACCTTCGACCTCTGTGGAAGTTGTCCTTGGTGACCCTGCAAGATTGAAGTAGGTGGTGGTTGGTTGGTTGCTCGTGGTTGGTCTCGCTGTTGGCTAGGTTGCATTTTGTGCCACTGGTGAGTGACGATAACGGAAGAGAGGACTACAACGGCAGGAATTTACTTATGCTGTGTGATAACAAGTAAGTGTACTAAATACTGTGATGTGTATAGAATAGATAGCTAATGAATTGCATGTAGAGCTATGGTGAATGACAGATTATTTGCCATGACAAAAAAACAGAGTTTTCTTTAAGCACCTCTCCCCTCCCCGTAAAGCATGTAACTGTCTGAACTAATCATTTCTGCTGCCAATTCATTGCTGAAAGTGTGGGTTATCGAATACCATTTTATATTACTAGTGTGAGTACTATAGTATGGGTAACCATGCTATTAGGGATCAATAACACTCGTAAAGCAATTGAAATTGTACTCGGAGAGTGCTATTTTGAATGCTTTATGAGTGCTATTGATCCCTAATAGCACAGGTTACACGTGCTATCACTCGCTAATAGTAGGCCAGCTTTTTTTTTTATCATTTGCACTTGTAGCTACACTGTATCAGTCACTCACTATCTTCGTATTTCAGCATTAGCTTCCTCTGGAATTTCGTGTTCAGCCTACAACTCATCTTAAAATGTTGAAAAAATTCCATCTAATATGGGTAGAGCTTCTGTGGTACACAATGACATTGTCTCCAACTAGAATCTCTCGAACTGTACGTTTTCAAGGTTAATGCTGCACGCATACACACTTATCTATCCGTACTATTTCACTTAGCAGCTGTGGTATTTCACTTAGTTTCCGTGCTATTTCACTTAGTTACGCACTATTTCATTTCCCCGTGCGATTTCAATTGAACAGTTATTTTCCCCATATATTTTTAATGGGCAATTTCGCACCGTACTATTAAATTTAGAAATTGTTAATTTGTTACCTACTGAAAACATTATGAAAGGTAGTAATGAAGCACATTCAATAACTTAACATGAACAAAGTCAAAACATGTTCCTTTTTGGTTTTCTTATCCATATACATCTTCCATGTCATAGTCAGGTAAGATTTTTTGTGATTACAAGCATGACAGTAAACACTCAGCCACTGTACCTAATAAAATTCCTCCCCCCCAACCTCCCTAGTACTTAGTGACATTGTGTTGTTGTTTTTCCTTTAATGTACTGGTATTTTTTTAATTAACAGTGGTATACATGATCAAAGTGGCTAAGGTATAAGGCTTAGTAGGAAAAATAAATAATACACACACAAAAAAAAAAGAGAATGGGGGTAATATTTTATTCTAAGTCTTGGTACAGAATTACATCTTATAAAGTATATTGCACGATTAATTTAAAATATCGATTGCTGTCTAACTTAGCTCCCCCCTGGGTGAAAGCCCTAATGATAGTAGGGATTGAACATGTTTACAATCAGTATCGGTCATGATCCTCAGAAGTGTATCTGAGAGTTGGCTAGAGATAAATTTATCGTAGTGACAGTGGTTAGTGTGCAGTAGTTCAATATGATGGGATTTCCTGGATAATATTGAATTATTCAGATGTTCAATTTCTTATATGATATTTTCAATGAATGCAATTTTTTTCCTTTATGCTGGTCCACCAAATTGAGGCCCATGTGAAATATACACTGTCCACACATCGGGGATTTGCAACTGTTGCATTTTCTATATCTTCCGCTAAGTTTATCTAATTTAGGATAATGAATTTTTATTTATTATAAGGTCTATCATTTAGATAGAGCTGAGATTTCTTCCCTGTGGCTAACCTCTCAAATTAATGTTGTTGTTTTATTATTTTTTCCACACTGTCTTGACCATCTATTACTATGTGTTCATGGATGGCCCTACCTCTTGTTGTGTTACAACTGGCCAATCTAGAGATCCAGAACCGCTGTGTTAGTGAATATGTTTAAGAGACTATACCTCTCGAACTGTTTCTAACAATTTCTTGGGGTGATTAGCTTGCAGAGTATGAGTTGAAATTTCATGATTGCATTTATTCACTTCAGTGTGTTTTCTTTTTCTATTGCTTTTCTTTGTAGTGGGATGGAGTGGGTGGAGCTGCTTTCGATGTCTCTGCCTTAGTCCAGCTGTGAATGATGGCTCAAGAAGTGTCAACATTAGAACATGTACTACCTGACACTGCTGTAATGATGGCAAGTGAGTGTTCTCTAGAGTGCGTTTGTAATATAAGGAAGTATTGATTCCAATAGGTCTACATTGCTAGAATGTATCACCAACACTCAGAGCAGTTAGTGGCTCTGGCTAGCTTGTTGTGGTCACCTAGGACACAAGTGTTTGTGTGACAATAAATATACATGTAAATGTGTATGTCAAGTTATGTAATCAGTATATGAGACCAGTACTATCGCAAGATGTTGACAATCTTAGTGAGTAGTCAGTCATTCTCGGCTGAAATAATTATTGGCTGTTAGAACGAGAAAAATTTGCTATTATCTTAGTGGTTTTACCCACACTAATTAAGCCACAATTAACTACGTGATGAGTGAGCAAGTTAACGGAGATGTAGCCCACCATCACATCACCCGAACCCAGGTAAAGGTCGACAGAGGACGTGCAAATACTGCGACCATGCGGCTAAGTGGTCACATGTGGTGTGTCACATGTGGAGCAATGGCACCCGGGCACAAGTACATTAGTCCTAATAGCCACTGTTCCAGGCTTGTAGCCTAAGCCTAGCAGCTACCTGTTACTGCCTTGCCAGAATGGCTGATTCACCCGACACTATTAGCTCTCTAAGGATGACTGCTCATCAGTGGTAGTTTGTTTGTTTTTTTAAGAGTAAGGGGCTGGAGATATACTGTCTGTACTCTAAATAATTAGCTTTCTGTAGGTCAGGTTGGATATATAGGATCTACATCATCAAGCCACCACCTCATTGTGAAATCATCAGTACCCGGCTTATGGCCTTTCATACACAATAGATACTTACAGATGTAATCAGCCGAAAACAGGAGTTCTATGGCTCGATAATACATGGGCATGCTGCCGGTCCATTTGCCCTCATTATGGTCAGGCATAGGCTTCGTACAGGTGTGGGGTGCATGGCCGGCTCCCACTCTTCTTATTCTAACCTTCATGCAAAAATTTATGATCATCATTGTCCATTGCATATTAGTAACTATCTGCAGTATTTAGTAATGGATCTGCAGTATTTAGTAATGGATCTGCAGTATTTAGTAATGGCCAGACCCTCTCACGGTATTGCCAAGATTGGCTCTGTCAAAGTGATCAGTTTTCTCGAAAGCATAGAAACTCCTGAATCAGTCAGGTGCATGCTGTAATTGAGATTTATGCTGATGTGAGTGTTACATGAGAAGGGAGGTGGAGAAAATAGGGGTTACATGATGAGAGAGATTAGAGAATGAACTAGTGCTGGATGTGTGTTAGGACTCATAAGCCACACTACACTATGGCCAGTGTGGCATTATATAGAGCATAGGTAGGAGGTTCTAGTGCATATTGTAGTTAGATTTTACTAGAGGTGTGACGGTCCACCGGGGGCCCTTTAATAGTTTCTTATTCTCACACTATCACATTCGCTGCCTGTCTCTATTCTCTTACTCTCAGGCTCACTGCCTGTGTATTCTTGCACTATCAGGATCACGGCCGTCATTCTCAGGCTCGCTGCCTGTCTAGTCTTACGCTATCAGGCTCATATTCTTTCACTATCAGGCTTACTGCATGTCTACTCTCACTCGCAGGCTTGCTGTCATCTATTCTCTCACTCAGGCTCGCTGCCTATCTATTCTCACTCCATCAGGCTCGCTGCCTGTCTATTCTCACTCCATCAGGCTCGCTGCCTGTCTATTCTCTCACTATCAGGCTAACTGCTTATCTATTCTCTTGCGCTCACTCAGGCTTGCTGCCTATCTATTCTCTCACTCAGGCTCGCTGCCTCTCTATTCTCACTCTCACTCAGGCTCGCTGCCTGTCTATTCTCACTCTCACTCAGGCTCGCTGCCTCTATCCTCACACTATCAGGCTCACTTTCTATCTATTCTCACACTCAAGTTACTGTCTATCTGTTTTCACACCCAATGCTGTAAGCATTCTTGCTCTTTAGCTCACCAATGTATTCGTGCGCACTCTCGGGCTCACTGCCTATCAATTCTCATTCTAGCCACCTATCTAGTCCCACACCCATTTATCTAGTTTCAACTATCAGGTTCGCCACCTATCTCGCACTCAGTGTGCTGCCTTGCCACAGCCAGACTCACCACCAATGTATTGTCATGCTTGAGTAGTATTTGTTCTTATTCTTACCCATCCTCACACTCAGACTTGCTGCCAACTAGTTGCACATCGTCATACTCTATCTGTGCACTCTCAGACTCACTGCCATCCGATCTTGCACTATCAGACTTGCCTACTTAATTTTGCACTGAGCCCCAGGGCCTATCTATTTTTGCATGCACTATCAGGCTTGCTGCCTATGTTTTCTCAAACTTGCTGCCTAGGTATTCTCAGACTCACTTTCTATGTATTCTCAGGTTCGCTGCCTATGTGTTTATTCATAGGCTTACTGCCTATCTTGTCCAGGCTCACTACCTATGTATTCTCAGGCTTGCTGTCTATCTAGTCTCAGGCGCACTGCCTATGTCTCGGGCTCACTGCCTAGGTATTCTCAGGCTCACTGCCTATGTATTCTCAGGCTCACTGCCTATGTATTCTCAGGCTCACTGCCTATGTATTCTCAGGCTCACTGCCTATATATTCTCAGGCTCACTGCCTATGTATTCTCGGGCTCACTGCCTATGTATTCTCAGGCTCACTGCCTATGTATTCTCAGGCTCACTGCCTATGTATTCTCAGGCTCACTGCCTATGTATTCTCAGGCTCACTGCCTATGTATTCTCAGGCTCACTGCCTATGTATTCTCAGGCTCACTGCCTATGTATTCTCAGGCTCACTGACTATGTATTCTCAGGCTCACTGCCTATGTATTCTCAGGCTCACTGCCTGATTCTCTCAGGTTCATGTATGTTCTCAGGCTCACTGCCTATGTATCTCAGGTTCACTGCCTATGTATTCTCAGGTTCACTGCCTATGTATTCTTAGACTCACTGCCCATGTATTCTTAGACTCACTGCCTATGTATTCTCAGGCTCACTGCCTATGTATTCCTCAGACTCACTGCCTATGTATTCTCAGGTTCACTGCCTATGTATCCTATGTATTCTCAGGCTCACTGCCTATGTATTCTCAGGCTCACTGCCTATGTATTCTCAGGCTCACTGGCTATATATTCTCAGGCTCACTGGCTATGTATTCTCAGGCTCACTGCCTATTATTCTCAGGCTCAGGTTCACTGCCTATGTATTCTCAGGTTCACTGCCCATGTATTCTTAGACTCACTGCCTATGTATTCTCAGGCTCACTGCCTATGTATTCTAGGGCTCACTGATGTATTCTCAGACTCACTGCCTATCTGTTCTCAGGCTCACATATGCATCTGCATGGCACTCACTCAATTACCCCGTCACGCGATCAGGACATGTTCCTTCTCACTTGTGTCTGTTGCTGCCTCCACCAGGCACACCGACTGTTACTATTAATAGCTAATGCCAACTTTTGAAGTTCCATGTGAATAGGGATGTGGAGCAGATAATGCAACAGGGGAGGGATATTCTTAGTAGTTGTAATACACAATACTTTCACACAACTGACATACCTACGCAAGACTTAACCTTCGTGGTTAGTCTAGTGGAGCAATGAATTTTCAAGTAAATACTGTTACATACGGCTTATAACTGACAAATAGCGTATTAACTTACCACCGCCACTAACTCAAATAGAAATGGAGCTCCCACAAGTTTTTGAGTTTTAACTGCATTCGCAAAAGAATTCAAATTGGTAAATAATTCGCTTTCTAGGGTGATACTGGTAATGATCGCTAAACCGGAGGATTCCTTTTAGTGAAGTTTGGGATGGGGTCGAACACGGAGCGAACACAAAAATGTGCGAGGGTCAAAGTACAAATGGCATACGTACGTCCACACATAAATTACAAACAAAAATCCCCGATTTTCAATTGTGTTACCCCTGAGAGTGTCTCACTCGCATTTATAGGAGTAAATCTTGGAGTCACAAGCCACTTGACTATGGCAAGAGTGGTGTAGAGTGGAGTTATGGTACTGTTAGCATGTGAGGTTAGATTCTCCACCCGGTGGAGGTGTGACAGTCAGACAGACCACCTTAAAGTATCTGCCCCAGGGCTGGCTGCCCTTCATTCAACATCTAATACTACTGCGTACTGCCCCTCACAGCTACTAGGCCAAGCCCTTCAGCTAATCGCTAAGTGTGATACATACACTCTGCCCTTGCTCAGGTCTTCTTACCTGGGCATGTGGTCCCTCACTTATTAACGACTGCTGGGGGCACTCTCCCCTTACTCGACAACCACTACCCAGGTTGTGTTCCTGGAGTCTACTTAGACTCCAGTGTGCAGTGAAAGCAGGTGAGATGGGAGTATACAGGACTCACCAGTCCTGGTTTACTGAAGCTGTGCCCACTCGGGTTACCCGAGATAGACATGGTGGCTGGAGTCATCCAGGTACCAGGCGCTGATCACAGCTCCAAGGTCAGTGGCACCACTCCCTTCTCCAAGGAACCAATATGTATTCACTGTATGGCCACATCACAAAGCCAGTGAGAGGGAGAAGGTTGGGGGTCATGGGTAGTTCAGCAGTACTCTTGTCATAATGCTCAGTTCTCAATGTGTATGCTAGTCTGTACTTACTTTCACAGGTATACAGCCTACTACCATTGGTAAGAGAGCTGCCAACCCCCTTTCCTAACCTATCACTTATAGCCTTGGGGGTGTAGGCCGCCTCCTGCAGCACTTTGGGGGGACTCGGCAATGCAGGGCAATTAACGCTAATTGCCACTGACCTGCCGAGTCTCTCACCCCCAAGGCCACACAGGGGGGTGGGTCCAGGGCCATACCACTGCCTCATGCACAAGGAACATGCGCAGACATGACCACGGGCTCACATCAGCACAGACTGCCAATGTGTAGTTTAGGAGGATGACACCAGGCAACCATACCAATAAGGCGAATCAGTTCTTTTGTTAGTTAGTGGGAGAATGTGTGCATCAAAATATGAAAGAGACCATCAACTATTTTTTTAACTTTGCCATTCATGAATCTTGAGCTGATGGAAGCAAATTAATTTAATATTAGAATTCCACCATGTGTTAAAAATGTTACTGCAAACATGTCTTTCAATATGCATGCTTGTATCTACATCAGCACATCTTTCTAGCACATTTCCCATTTTGTGAAATAACATGTAATGTACGTGTATTACATTGTTGAGCAACAAAGTTACGTATTACAAGTGCAACATATGTAGTATTCTTTGAAATATTTATGTAAATATGGTTCTGATGTTTCGTACTGCTTAGAAAAGTTTAGTAGAATCTTTTGCAATCTATCTTTATTTTGCTCTCTGTTAAATTCTCAGGATTAAGCAAAACTATCTCAAATTGCAAGAAATTATTTGCTCACATAATTACAACGTGACGATAGGGAGGCTTTTTCCACAACAGTTAGTACCCTATGTGAAGCCAACAGCTTTATGTTTTCTCATACTTTCATGTTTTCTCTGACTGCCAGAACAACTATAACATTACACTTTATTTCATCATTAATATTCACGCATGCTCATTTGTTCTTATTTTCGTGTACCGTCGTGCATCGTCGATGATTTGTTTTTTGTTTATATTTATCACCTAGAACACTGTCATTGACTGTTCTTAACTGGAACTCTGACGTTACCATACCCACTAGTGGGTCTTCACTGCACTATAGTTACTCTGTTTCTGCTTAGTGTAGTGCGTGTATGCCAGGATCAATGTGATTTCTCGCATGAACACCTGCAAACCAAAAAAAAAAAAAACTTGCCTTCGAGCCTACCCATACCGAATCATCTTCCTACACCACTGTTTACATTTGCTCTTACATTTACTACTTTTACATTGTTTGTAACAAAAGGAGTCCATCTGAATGCTTTCTGACTGGCAAGCAACACCCTTTTTTTGTAACTAGAGCAAAGTTTAGTGAAGCCATCCAACATTTTGATGCCATTTGTACAGGATTCCTCTGATAGATGCGAGCACAATGTTGCAATCATAAGTACTGGTACTCTCTGTATCACATGCACATACATGAACAATTGTGGCATGTAAAATCATTGAGAAATTATAGTTTCAATTATTACAAATTGTGTATCAGCCCATGAGTAAATTGTAGAGCTTTTGCTGCTATGTCTGTACAAATTAAAGTTTTTGTTGTGGGGCTCATCACACCTGGCTTCCTCGTGTACAAACTCATATATTGTATACACTTACATATACATATGTGTACAGTATATAAAGTGCCATTGTGGTCTCTTTCACTCATCTTAGTAAGAGGTACTTTTCTTGTTGTTGTTGGGTTTTTTTACGTTCTTACATTCATAATGTATATTTTAGTTTTCTAATTAAGCATTCCTATAAAGGTTATTATTGAGACCTTTATCGAGTAGAGAGATAAGCAGTGTAACATCAACTGCTGTACTGTACTGTAGTGAAAACAGCATTGTGTTCCTGAAAGGAACACCAAAAATTGGTAACATGTGATTACTTTCCCTTCTTTGTTACAGGTTGGAGATGAAAGAGTGTCCAAGGAATTGCTGTGGACGTTTCCAGTGACAATTCAATCCTTGTTTGAAAGAAAATCTACTGGAGTATTGAGGACAATTAAACCTATCACTGACACTGTCATAATTCAACCTTTAAAAATTTACAGTATTTTATTTTTATGGAATAGTTCATTAGTATTTTGTCAATGGCATTGGGAATGGTATACTAGATTACGAGCAGTCTGCATTAATTTCAGAATAAAGTTGACTAACTAACATACTCAAGGTTCCTTCAGTTAGTGACCTCGTAGTGCTGCCTTGAGTCGTCACGTTGATCGTACTGAAGTTGTATTTAATCTATGAACAAAGGGTGGGGAAGGGAGGGGAGGGGGAGAGGAGATGCGGAGGAGGCGAGTGAGATGCATGGACCCAGGAAAAGTTGTATGCTGCTCTCATTGTCGCTACTAGATACTCTAGATACATACACATGTAGATTGCTCCATGAACTTTATGGAGTTGTGGTCTGTCGACTTAAGAATATGTGTCACACAGTATAACATTAGCTTCAACTTCTAGAATAAGCAGTCACGTCCAAAATTGAAGCCACACCCTTTGATTGTTGTGTGAACAAGTAGCTATTATTATTTAAAAAACTACAGTTGCAAAATATTGATGTGTACCCACAGCTATTTTTAGTGATCATGTACTTCAGCATGATTGAGGTGGGTCTGTTGGCTCAGAAATGGTCAGCCACGCAGAGATGGTCAGCAGGTCAGCCCCGAAGTGGTCAGTCCCGCAGCATCAATGGTCAATGGTCGTCCAGTTGCGCATGCGCGAGTGCTTAAGGTTCAAAGTTTGTTTGATTGGCCGCGCTCTATAGGTCAAAGGTGAGGGTCAGCCGTTCTGCACATAACGTCGTCCATTTGTTTGGCGTCGGGCGTCGGGGAAAAGTGCGAGCATGGTGGTGAGGTTGACCTGGGTGTGTTTCTTCTTCGTCTTGAAATTAGTGACTAGTTATGGAGAAGAATCGTGTAAGTTATGTGTATCATGAAAGTCGTGACCGATAGGATATAATCGAGGATTGCTTTCATTAAAAGTCAAATTTGCGTGTACTATTCTCATCACTAGCTACCTGCTGTGGATATCACCTTTTAGAACTTATTTAAACTAAGCAGATTTCATAAATTGCTGAAGTAAAACATCTATGCTGTATTACATTTCCAGTATTTCTTCATGGTATAAATGATTTGTAAATAATGACATTGTAAGTACCGTAATTGTTCTAATTAAAGCACCAAAAAATAATAATTCAAATTTGGAAATGGTCCATTATTGGAGCAAAACATAAATTGTTGACATTGACTGGTTCTTAAAATAGGGTGGAGCTTAGCAATTAGGGCGAAGTTGACTTCTGGGTGACCGAGAGTCAGACCTGTGGAGATTAAAACGTACAAGTGCAGAATGGCTTATTACTACAGTTCCTGAAGGCGTCTAAAAACTTTTTAAAGAAACCTGCTTGAGTCCTGCTATGGTAGAAGCCATAATAACGAACAATCCTTGGCTGAGACATCCAACGGCCACTTGCCCGTCCTATTTAGCTAAGGCCACAGCAGGAAAATTTCCTGTTTCTCATCCACCTCCCTCATACAATTTCACCCCAACATCAACCCAAAAACACAATACAAATTATATGGCATTTTTCGCATTGATTTGTTATTTTTTGACTTAGAAAAACACAAAACCTCACTGATATAGACAAGAAAAGTGTGAAAAATAATGTTCATGAAATGGTATTTGTAGCATTGGTTTAGACAATAGTTACAAGTTAAATGCTTCTGTAGCAGTTCACTTCTTCCTACCAAAACCAGGGCCTCTGGTTCCTTCCTTCATAACATCCGAAATACTTCGTTAATCACCATATGAACCATAGTGATAGCAGCAAGGAGTATTCTTCAATCTAGGACCAGAGCGCTGAGTGAGAAGTCTATTACCGTGTGCAGTTCAGACTAAAGTTTATGGAGCTGTGTTTTGTAATTTTAGCGCCCGCCCGCATAAAAATTGTATTACTTCCTGGATGAGAAACAGGAAATTTCCCTGCTGTGGCCTAAGCACCAGAAAAAAATGATTCAAAAATGGGTTTGGTTTATAAATAGAACGAAAAAAATATATATTGTCACCGGTTGGTTCTAAGATTTGAGCGGTGCTGTAATTGGGATGAATACGGTACTTAATGTTCCAAACCAAAACATCCTTCATCAGTTGGTTTGAGTGACACTGCCCATAGGCTAGTGAGAGATGAGACAATAAAACTGCAGGAGTTGTATATTGGTAAGTAATAAAGAATGAATAATTAAATGGTTATCTAAATCGAAGGAAGAAGAATCCATGTGATGAACAGGAAGAAAGCTTAAATTTCACTATGCTTTCCCACAGGAGTTTTATTTCCTCATCAGCTCATCTTATCTTGTTGTTTCATGACTAGCTTATTTTGTACAAGGATAGAAGCTTCCTTCCAATTTGGTCTAATTACCTTGTTCCAAAAAAATCCCTTGTAACAGCATATAAGTATAATTTTAAGTCTGTAGATTTTACTTCATTGGAACGAGTCATTCATTCAACCATTTACTGTGAGACTGCAAGGCTGACTTGGAGTATACACTTGAACACTTATTATTTAAATGCTATACTTCATACTGTAAGCTTAGAGAGCCACTGAAAGATGACTTTGCTTCTCTTCAGTTAGTCGTACAGGGAACATAGCTACACTTCAACTTTAATGCTTCCTTAGCTCCCCATTAAGGATACAAGTTGAAGGTTTATTATAAAGAGTATGTATGTAATAAACACTATTTCTTATTGCTTTTGATATAAAAAATAGTTTAGATTGGGTCACTCGCCATTTGTCCTGAATAAAGCGCACCATAATAGTATATAGAATTTTTTTTGTCCTTCATCTCAATTTTTTTGTTATTGTTATTGTTGGGTATCCATTTGTTAGAATTATGTAGCTACTAAGATCATAATCCTTAGTAGTAGGAAAAGGAAAAGTATGGTCATTTGTAGTTATTCTCTTCAGTATAAATACTTTAATTCAAGGGCATTTAGTGAAGGAGTGAGTGTCAACAATGGCAGGAAATATTCGTCTCAACCAGTGTTGTTGTAGACCTTAAAAGGTCGTTTGCGTGTCACCTACCTGGCTAGCTAAGTCGTGAATATCTTCAGCTATTATTTTTTGTGACCATTTTTAGGTAATGATGTATGAATGGGTTTTTCCAGCATTTAAGTGTGGTGCAAACTAGCAAGAATATCTGAGCATGCTGAAGTGACCCCTCTGATAAGTTTTGTCACATCATTGTCATGTGCACCTTTGAAGATTCTGAATGATGAGAGAGAATAGTGTTATAACTGATTACCCTCATGCACATGTACATAGAGAGCTTCTCTTGTCAAAAGGATTATTTCATCATACTAATACCCACTGATGATTTTATATAGGAAAAGTATTACTAGTTTGAATATGAGTCAGTTCTATCCATAATATAGGGTGGACCCTCAAGGCAACTGACCTAAAAGATTGCATGATGATTAATTACCAGCAATAATATTTTTTATACTACCTATTCACACCTTAGATGAAGTGATTCCATAGTCAACATGGATGATTCCAGCAGTAAACTATTGCTGTACTCTAAAGAAACAGAAATGTTCCTATACAGGAAGCTCTATTTTACAAAAATATTATTGCTGGTAATTAATCGTTGCTATCTTTTAGGTCAGCAAATTAATTCTATTTTATTTCTTTTTAAGGAGTTAATATCACTTTGTATTTTTTTTTTTTTTTTTGTGAATATTTACTGGACATTGATTTTAAATCCGTTTAAAAATAATGTTTTGGATTTTTAGTGAAGATTTCTAATTTGTTGAGGGCTGAGAGTGGTATGTTTTTACTGTGGCTGTCAAGCTTCTGGTGAATTGGTATACCAATACATCTCCCTCAAAGTTGGTTTTACCAGCCACATTGTTGCCTTTACCGGCCACATTGACCTGTACGGACATGTGTTAAGGTGGTAAACACTATACACTGTACAGCAGTTTATCAAGTATAGTTTCCGGTAACTTGGTCAGACAACTATTTGCAACCTTGAATGTGTTTGTTAGCCATTCACATGTAGCTACACATGCATGCACAGACATGTCATCACCACAACCACACCCTGGGTGTCAAGACTTATTAGTGTCATGCATTGGATAGCAACAACCTTTTTGACTATCTGTACCACGTACTGGCGTAGATTAACATTGATGATAAAACCATTATAATGATGACATTCACTAGATGTATTCTCTCTCTTTCACAGGCTATTTTAAACAATACAGAATTAAAATATATTTGGTTGAGAGAAAATATATCTAGTGAATAAAAGAATGCTAAGAAAGAAATTATGAAGTGATGACATTGTTTCTTAAAGGTTCGGCAAGTTGTGAAAACTTTGAGGACCAAGTAAGATTTGATCTCGTGCGGTCTTTTCGCTGGGGATGCCCCAAAGATTACCACATCAGTAAATGTGCCAAGAACAGAATCAAGCAGATCCAGACCTGGCTCAAGACAAATGACATTCATCAAGTTCTTGTTACAGGGAAGATGGGATCAGGCAAGACTACATTTGTCAGGGGGCTAACTGAAAACATTGTTCTATCGTTGGATCCTCTACTTCCTCATACACGTGAAGTGACAGCATACGAAGGATGCCATGAAAGTTCGTGCTTTGTGATGTACGACACTCCGGGTCTAAAGGACAACGAAAACTCATCAAATGACTATGATTATTTGACACAAATGGTGAAGATGAAAGGAGAGCCAGACTTACTTATATATGCAGTTAAGATGGACGACTATGTCATTCAGGAAGATGATGTTGAAGCCATCAGGAGCATCACCAATGCTTTTGGTTGGAGGGTATGGAAGAAGGCCATGTTTATATTGACATTTGCCAACATGGTGGAGAAGGTTGGTCAGCCTTCCAACAGTGTAGCTAACAAAATTTTCTTTAGTGAAACAAAAGACAAACACCATGAAGATATTGTGAATGCTTTATCACATCAGAAAGTTGAGAGAGATGTGATAGACAGCATTGTCTCAGTTCCTGTGGGAATAATATCTGAACCCAGTCTTCCTGCGCAAAGCCAAGGTGGATCATGGATAGACATTTTTTGGAAGGAGGCTGACAAAATATTGCTAAAACCAAAGAAGACATATGACAAACCTAAAAAGAACGGATCATCACTTTCATTAAAGTCTCCGTCAATATTAATATTTGTTTGGTCATTTTACTGCATAATTTATTTTTAGAGATATATCAATTGTATACTCTTGCTCTAAAGAACTCTGTGGTATCTGAGCAGCAAAGACACTACTCTCTTTATATTTTTGGGCTTGTACAGAAGAATTGTACACACTTGTAGTACGCCGTTTTTGGAGGATTGCGGGTTAATGGTCAATAATGCAGCCGACGCCAGATCAGCGTAAGACATTGGCGACTCCGCTAAGTAGTATGGTAACTTGCAGGGGTGCCGGAAGGTCATTGAAAGTGGGGAGGCTGGAAGGTGGCGATAAATTCTACGATTAAATTTTTATAAAATGTATATAAGACTATTAAGTTCTTCAGATGCTTTCTTGCAAGTGAAGCAAAAAACAGTATCACTCTGTTCAATGTAGTGGAGCCAGGGCCACTTGTCAACCATCCTGGTTGAAAAGAACGTTTTTGGATCACCTAAAATTCAGTAATGATGTTTACTATTAACTTATTACATTATTACTTTACCTTTTTTCCATACTCTCTCTTGGGAAAGTTGAACTTTCTTGGTGTGCGGTTTCTGCTCTGCCACACTACTATCACCACACTTACACTGGTACTGGCCATGCTGCCAATACCAGGATGACGATCTTTACCAATTACAGTACGTAAAAAAATTTTTTTTTTTTTTTTTTTTTTTTTTTTTTTTTTTTTTTTTTTTTTTGATTGTATGCGAGCGAGTGCACAAAAAAGTGGGTAGCCCTGCCTATCCGTCTCCAGCGCCTATATATGACTTGCTAGGAGAAGCTGAGTAACTATTTAATAGACTAGAACTTATAGCCAGAAAACTGTTGAAAATGTGGCTCGTCTTGCTCGTGATCTTCGTATGCATTAACCTGGTGGTTGGAGTAGATACCTGTAAGTTTGGCTTTCGAAGAAGCGAAGGGTTATTAGGGTGCTGCTCTATCGTTGCATTTCCGTGTCTAACTTTTCCCCATGCTAATTTACCGATGTGAACATTCTTTTTCTTGTTGCACTTAAAAGGATTGAATTAGGTTTGCACAATTAGACAATATAATAGGAGAGGATCCAGAGGGGGGGCCCAAGTGAGCCAAAGTCCCTCCCTCCCTAGGACCAAGTTTATGATGTACAGGGGTACCAATACAGGTAATTTTGTTTACAGGACATCTACATTGATGTCCTTGAGCACAAAGGGCGAGCAAGCCTATGCACAAACAAAACATAGAATCTATCAGTCCCTTTCTCAAAATAATATGAGTACGTAGCCATAGAATCTATCAGTCCCTTTCTAAAAATAATATGAGTACGTAGCCATTGTGACCATTGTATACTTTAGCTAACAAATACAGAAATACTTTCTTGCCTCAATTCCCAGAGTACAGGTATTTTCTGTAGTCTTTGACCATCTGAATAAGCAGTAGCTTTTGACAACAAACACTTGTAGCTACTAAAAAGGCCGAGTTTTTTTTTAATTACGTCTGGTAAAGTGTTCAATAGTAACCATTCACCATAACATTTTGTGACTCGAAAAAGCAAGAAGTTCTAAAGAATGACTGCACAGTGTTGAATCTAACAGTGAACAGTGAGTTTTTAAGACCTAAGTGCGTCTTGTGTCATTCAGAAACAACCTGATGCAAAAGGGTAAACAATTAATTTCCTTGAATGATACGGGATCGCTTAACCGAAAGATTCAGTTTAGTGGAGGTATGGGAAGGGATAGACCACGGAGCAAACACAAAAACGTGAGGGTCAAAATACAAAATGACATACATACGTCCACACATATATATAAACAAACCAACATCCCCGATTTTCAATTGTGTTACCCCTGAATGGAGTTGCCTGGGTACTTGCTGCGTGGAGACGGATGGAGTGCTTACCATGTGTTTGAAGTTCGAGTGAGCAGTTACATACAAGGAGTCCGTTTAATATCTAAGCTTATCTCCTTCATTCCTTTTTTTTTTTTTTGTAATAATTTTTATTGTTGGTACCACTCTGACTGCACATTGCTCTCTGTGAGTGTCTCACTCACTTCACTCGCTCGCCAATAAATGGCCAAATCATTGCATGTAAATATTAAATGTCATAAATTTTGACCAAATAATATTTGGGTCCCTCCCTGTCATTATCACTGGATTTGCCCCTGATAATAATAGTGGAGATTATAGTTACAACCTTGGCAGGATTGTAGGCGTCATTTAATGTTGTGTCGGTGAACTCTGAATTACCTGGCACTGGTCAGTGCTGGACATGGCTAACTGTCTGTTGCTCTCTTTACTCCAAACACTTCAATTGCCTGGTCACGTGAGGTGTTTTTAAGCTCGCTTACCTCAGCCATGATTGTGAAGAAACTGAGGTGATTACAAAAGGGCACTAAATGGAATGCTTGAGTCTAGGTATACATACGCACATGTCTTGACTTTGATCCTGTTGCCATTTATAAAGTGTGTTGTGTTGATCAAATATTGGTTCATGTACACACACAAACATGTATATTTTATATATATGCTAATCTACCCCTAAGGGCTTGATTATTGAAAGTGAAAGTATTAAAGTGAAAGTGCCCAGGGAAGTATACTTTGTGCCAGTGATATAAGGAAGTGCAAATCTGTGGATATTCCTAGCAACAGCAGATTTTATAAGTATATTTTGTAGGCACACAATATCATAATATGATTACATGTATAGTATTTTATCAAAATATCACTTCCTTCCTATTTTTTTTTCGTCTTACTTCGCTGTACTGCTTTCCCATCTTGCAGCGTGGATCCTCTAGTCTCTGGCAGCTTATTTTGTAAAGCTTCAAACTAATTGGCGGGATTCTGCCAGTTATTAATTTTCTTGTCATTTATTTTAGGTTCAGCTGGCAGTGGCAGCTGCTTAGATTCTTTGCCATTTGATCTATTGAAGTCTATTCGCTGGGGCTGTCAGAAATCATACCACGATACCAAGTGTGCTACCCAGAGAATAGAAGAGATCCAAGAATGGCTCAAGAAGAACAGCAAGTACAGAATCTTAGTCACAGGTAAAATTGGTTCTGGAAAAACAACTTTCATAAGAGGACTAACAGAGAACTTTTTGCCCCCAACTGACGGCCTTCTTCCCCATACTATAGAAGTGTCTCCCTATGAATTTTACCACGAAGGATCCAACTGCATATTTTTTGACACACCTGGTCTCAAAGATAATGAAGAGTATTCCAATGATTATGAGTACATCAAAGAGATGATCCGCAAGAATGGAGAACCGAACTTGCTTGTGTTTGCTCTAAAAATGAACGGCTTATTTGACAATGAAGACAAAGAGAGCATTGCTAACATTACAAGTGCATTTGGATGGCAAATTTGGCGTAAAGCCATGTTCATTTTAACTTTTGCGAACCTTGTTGAAAAGACTGGCGAAAACCCAGGCAGTGTATACACCGACTTATATTTTAATAAAGAGGTGCGCCAGTTCCGTAGTGAAATTGAGAGAGTTATGCAAACAAATGAAGTTCATCAAACTGTCATTGACAGTATGCCTGTTACTCCAGTGGGTGTGGTCTCTGAGGTGCATCTTGCGGGAGAGAGACATGATGAATCATGGATCGACATATTTTGGGAGGAAGCTTTTAAAATAATCAAAACTACACAAGGTTTAGCCTCCAGTTAAATTGCAAAATATTGAATCTGTTGTGAATATTTTTTCTCTGTCACTGTTTTTAACAGAATTATAGAATTCATTGATAATAATAAGCTTTCAGTGAAATAGCACCTTCAAATTTGATGATGTCATAAAGAAGTTTAGCTTGCATATGATTATCATTGAAGCTGAGTAATACAGGCCAGGCCAGTTGGAGTGAAATGGTTATTACAATAAACGCAGGAAATACACAGTTCAATTTTCATGGCCTAACTCCGCCCCCTCACCCCACCTCAAGTTGTTTTGAAACATTTATAATTATAACACTTAAAACCTTGTGTCAATTAAAAAATAATTAATTTCTTACTCCAAGGTCCCACTCGCCAGATAAATAGATAATTATTCAACTATTTTGTTATCCTTTACATATTATAGAACTTTATACTCTCCTTTATTCCATCTCATCTGCACTCACTTGAAGTCGTAACACTGATTAAAATAATTTTTAATAGTATAATGAATGGTGCTACAAATCATTTCTAAGTTTATGAAGATTCGACACTAGGGTGAATAGGTTCATGGGGCGTGGCTGGTCATCTCGTACCTCAAAGACCTCGTGCTGGAAGAATAGTAGCACCGCCTGAAGCACCTTGGGATAGGCGATGTGGAAGACATGGTAGGCAGCGATCAGGTCCAGGAATGCATCCCTGAGAGAACTGCACTCGCACATGGCCATCTGGTCGTACTGGATGAAGTAGCGTGCCTCTATGCTGCCGGGGTCGGAGGTGAACACGACGCACGGCACAACCTGCCCCACCTCCTCATCGCTGTCACCACTGTTCACATCCACCACATCACACACCTACACACATTCACATAATAACATTAATACCAGTAGTGATTTTTCTCAGTTTCAACAACAGTATAATTAAAACTCAACCTAATGTTTCGACTTCTTGCCAAAGTCCTCAGGGGTCAATGAGTTTGAACTCTCCTTGGTGATTTAGATACACAATGTAAACAGTACAATAACAGGTGGGCATGCTTACTGTTGCTATTATTACACTTGCTTCAGCCAAGACTGAAGCCTTCATTATAGTGCAATTATTTCATACGCTTCGGTTCTAGTATACTTAGAGAGGTATTTGTCCATAGGGAATAATGAGATTTTATACACACAATATAATACAGTTCATTTGTTCTTTCAGCCAAATACACTAAACTCAAATGTTTTCACTTTGATATTTTAGTCCAAACATTAGGTGTAGTAGCAACCATTAAATCTTACACTATGGAATATTACAGTGTCCCATCCTCCATTTTATTTTGTTTTGTGTCCACACTTAATCACGGCAGTGTCATGAAAGGTTTATATGACAGTACAAACTCTAATGACCTAACCTCCAGTCTCTTGATGAACATGCGACCTTTGACCTCTCTCTGGCTCAGCAGCTTCAGTAGGATATTCAGTACCACATAGTCGGACAGGTCTACAGCACATGAAATAAAGCACACCAATGAACTTCATAATAGCACAGTTTTAGTATAAACTACACACCCACACAGTGAAATCTAGCTAATCTGACATTACAGTACACCAGAAGTCAATGTGGTCCTAGACTTATAACAATTACACAAGTACAGAATTGGGAAATTGCAAAAGTAAACTGCCCCCATTCCAAAAAAAAAACAACAAAAAAAAACCAACAAAAAAAAAAAACCATTGGATCTCAGATTTACTCAAAGGAGGTTCACTCAGCCATTCCAGTGTCTTTCATTATTATTGTGGCTGCATTTGATCTACTTTAGTCGGCTTTAGTCTAAATACATCAGTACAAGCCATTAATGATTTAAATTAAATAACAACAGCCAGTATACTGTACTTGCAACAAGAACAGCATTATTGTATTAGTATTCACCACTGCTGGTGACACCTTACCAGTTGAACAGCATTATTGTATTAGTATTCACCACTGCTGGTGA